>JADMIO010796482.1_pt1 | contig 91837 bp, 59 predicted proteins | sample 8958161 | NCBI WGS metagenome assembly JADMIO01 (sample SAMN16585339, study PRJNA669376) | soil metagenome | isolation source: Crop rotation soil | place: USA: Cullars Rotation, Alabama | collected 2011
CGCGACTTCAAGTCACGTGAATTCCAAGCTTCGGATCCCACTGTGCTGGAAAGATATTACCACCAATATTAAGTTTGAAACGTTACAGAATGATATTAAAAAAGTAATTGCGGATGGAACCGTTATTACGAGGGAGATTGAAACAGACAGGGGCAAATGGTACCAGGTAATGACCATGCCATATATACAAATGGCCGATCAGAAACGCATTGGCGCCATTGTTACGTTTAATGATATTACCGAATTAAAAAAAACGCAGCGGGAACTGGATAAAAAGAATGAGAACTTACTTCGGGTGAATGCCGACCTCGAAAATTTTGTCAATACCGCGTCTCTTGACCTGATTGCGCCCCTGGGAAATATTGAACTGAGTATCGAGATGATGAATAATTTACAGATCACCGATCCAAAGCTCAGCCAGTTTATCACCGTTATCAACTCCTCTGTAAAAAAATTCCGGGAACTGATCAATGACATCAGCACGATTTCCAAAGTAGAAAACGAGATGATGTTCTTAGAAATGGTAGATATAGACGACATCATCTCAAATGCGGAATGGAGCCTGGAAAGCAAGATAAAATCATCTGAAGCCATTATTAAACGCGATATCCGGGTAAAGGAGATTCACTTCTCTAAAAAGAACCTGCGCAGTATTGTATTCAACCTGTTATCGAACAGTATTAAATTCAGAGGATCTCAGCCGCCCTTTATTACCATCCAGACCGTTAAAGAAGGAGATGATATTATATTAACCGTGCAGGACAATGGCATTGGCATGAATAAAGGAGACCTGCATAAAATTTTCGAGCTGCACGGAAGGCTGCAACACCATGTGGAAGGCCAGGGAATAGGACTTTACCTGGCAAAAAGAATTGTAGACGCGGCAGGTGGAAAAATACTGGTACTGAGTGAGCCGGGCAAGGGTTCTACGTTTCGCATTTATTTTAAATCCACCGCAGATCAGGCGAATATTGCTGCAACCGATAATTAATCCGAACGATACGATTATACATCGCCGGTTAAGCAGGTATTGCTTAACTGGCGCTTTGCTTTGTTACATGCTCGTTGATGAGGTGTATAAATTCCGCTGAATCAAAAGGTTTTTGAATAAATCCGTCTGCCAGGTGTTCGGTTACAGACGCCGCGTATTCGCCATTTGCTGAAAACAGCAGTACCGGCATGGAAAGATGCAGGTTGTTTTTGAGTTCCCGGCAAATTTCGCGGCCATCACATTCGCCCAGGTTCACATCCAGTAAAATAATATCCGGAAGATCTGTTAGCGCCACTTGAATGGCGGTGGTGCAATCTGACAAGGGTGTAACCGTAAAGTCATTTTTCCTTAATATGCGCGTGACACTAAAAAGTAAATCTGCGTCATCGTCTACTACCAATATCTTTCTCATCTTGAACTTTGATCCAACATAAACAAAGATAAAACCAGTATCAGGCTTTACCCACGCCTGAACAGCCTTTCCAGCAGGGAAAGTAGTCTGAAATTGATCTGTTGAATTCAACAAGGTAAGCAGGCCGCACTGGTTTTCAGGAGGTGCTGAAAATGTCTTTCCATTCCGCTACTTTCCAACAGGGTCTGTCAGCGTATTGAATATCAATCCCTTAAAATATAATTATTTGTATAGCAACGAGATCGCTGTTGAACCACGAATGTTTAAAAAGGGACACGGTTTCCATGCGCTGTTCGTTTTAGAATAAAAACCGGCTCCATATTTTTCAGGCAAAAAATATTTATAAGAAGTGAATGCTGTATCCCGGTAAGTATCCATCGCTTATGTAAACGCCACAACAGATCCCGGCAGGATCACATGTTTATAGAAAACAAATGACAGGATGTATTCGACCCCAACAGGATCGCCTGTTTATAGAAAAACAAACAGTCAATTGTATTTGATCCCGACAGGATCATATGTTTATAGCACGATAAATGGCAGGTTGTATTTCGATCCCGACAGGATCGCATGTGAAATGGATGATGGTCGAAAAGAATCAGCGTATCCGGGGTTACACCGGAAACATTTGGTTTTCGAACGATAGATGAAATTCCTGCGGGCTTACCCGATCCTCATTTATTCATCTCCCCGTTTTGCGTTCAACGCCGATAGATAGGGTTACTTTAAAATGGTACAAAACAGTCACTCATTAGAATAGCTTGCCAATTGAAGATCAGCAGCAACAGCGCAGGGTTGATTGACGGTTGCCAGCCAGCATGTTTTGCACATGCGACCCTTTTGGGGTCGAATACAATCTGTCATTTATTTTCTATAAACATGCGATCCTGTCGGGATCAAATACAATTGACCGTTTGTTTTTCTATATATAGGCAACCTTTTGGGACCGAATACAACCTGCCATTCATCGTGCTATAAACATGCGATCCTGTCGGGATCAAATACAATAGTCAATCAGCGAATCGTTGGCCTGGCAATGAATGATTCATCGATGCTAAACGACTCCTTCGGAGTTAGATGTTGATAGCCAGCATGTGCCGCTCCCTATGTCCGCAGTCCCATCATCGCCGAATGAAAGCGGATCCAAAATTTCTTTTGTCACCACGTAGTGTGTCACCAAAAAAAATGGTGACACACTACGTGGTGACAACTCCATTTTGAACGAGTCAAAAACCGGCAACCGTTTATGCAGAAGCGGCTAAACGAATTGTGCCGCTCGCCCGGCCCTGTTTTACCCTATAGTTAGCCACAACATTTGATGCGGCCGGTATTAAAACTGAAGGTTGTGCTGCTCATCTTATATGTTAGTTTACATTCAATAATATACTGATAAAAAAAGGGCGTTATCCTTTTAAAAACAGCTGCTGAACCTAAAGAAAATTTTCAAAACCCTTTCAACGGTTCTTCCGTGCGGCGTTGGTTACTTTCAACTCCTAAAGAAGGCACTATTGATCTTCGCAATTGTATACAATCCTGTTGTGGTATGAAATGGCCTGGCAAAATTGCAAACACAAGATCTGAGAAATTGATCCGGCCAATTTTCCAGGTGAAAACGCAAACAACAAAGTAAAAAAAATTGCTTTTCCAACAGCACTTGTGTTTGCAACCAGTACTTTACAGCAGGCAGTGTGTAGCCATAGCACTAAGCGAAGGCTGCGCCGCTACTTACCGGAGAAAACTGGTATAAAAAATAAAGCCTGCCAAATTTGGCAGACTTTATAATTAACACCACTTCCTAACCCTTGACCCCTAACTTCTTCTGATATTTATTCCTGCCTTATGTTGTTTTCAATCAGGTAATGTTGTTTTTACTAACAAAGCCAGTTTGCTGATTGTCCGTCGCTTATCTGAAGCAAACAGTAGTTATGTTATCAAACCTTCGCTGTAACCCGATCTTTTAAAAAAGCATTTTATTCAAACGTCACTTTAATTGATTTCTGTTTACCGCTTACGGTATTCCTTACCTGCATCAGGTATACACCGCTGATATTACCGGCCGGTCTTTCTACAGTAATGGTCTGGCCTGCGGTTACCAGCATCTTTTTATTGATGATCACTCTTCCGGACAAGTCTGTTAAGCTAACCTGGTAATTACCGGCCTGATCGAAGGTTGCGAAAACCGGCCCGCTGGCAGGATTCGGGAAAACCTGGATACCATTTGAAACAGTACTCATTTTTACGGCCACTACATTACTATAGGTCGTTTTACCATCTATATCGGTCAGTTTTACCCGGTAATATGCAACCGGCAATGATACACGTGCATCCATATACCGGTAGTTTTTTGCAGCGTTGCTGTTTCCGGCAGCCGTTTGGGTAGTAATGGCAGAAAAGCTGACGCCATCGTTTGCTTTTTCAACGGCAAAACTTTTTGTATTATGTTCTGATATCGTGCTCCAGGATAGTTCCACCTCATTTCCGGTGCGTTTTGCCTGTAGTTCAAGACCTGTAACCGGTAAAATTGTAGTAGTACAAACAGGTGCTGCCGTATTGATGGTCATGTTCGTTGCATGGCAATTATTGGAAGCATTTTCGTCGAAGTTGTTGCCGCCCGTGTTTTTATCCCAGAATCCAATCGTGGTTTTATTGCTGGAATTAAGCGGAAAACTTCCGGCACTTGTCATGGAGGAATAACCATTTTCTACAATAAAACGACCATTGCCGGTAACCGCGAAGTTTACTGTGAAGTTGCCCAGAGAAGCAGTATTGCCGGTTGGCTTAAAAACATGGATGACGCTGTTATTGGCGGTAGCGCCCTGTATCATTACATCGCCATATACATTCATGCAGGCGTTGTTGGTAAATATTTTATTCGCGCCTTTATCGCCCATCTCTATTCCGCAGGCGCCGGCGGCCGTTCCATCGCAAGGCAATTGCAAACTGCCATTGTTCAGAAAACTACCGTGGTTATAAAACCGCTTCCTAACGGTAAATGTTCCGCCGGCGTTGTTATTCACCTGGGGACCACCGCGGTTTTCCATGTTTTCAGCAAAGGTCATGGTGCCATCGTTCGTGATATATGGCCCGTTATTGATAACAAAAGTGCCGGTGCCGGTATGCTGAAAAACAGCACCTGTATTATTATTGATAGCAGCCGAACTGCCGCTTAAAAAAGGAGAGGCACCAGAAAAGGTAACTGTACCGGAATTGTTGATGGTATAATTATTATTCAGATCGCCGCCACTTACCAGTAAGGTGCCACCTGCTGCGATATTAAAAGTACTGGCAGCACCATTAAAATTAGGTGTTCCCGTAATGGTTGCAGCAGATCCGGAAGGGATAGAAATCGTTGTATTGTTCAGGTTGAGTGTGTTGAAAGAGCAGGTAACATTATTATTGAAACAGATGTAGGTAGGACTTCCGTTACAAGTGACACTGATATTGGTAACGTTAGATTGAATACACAATCGCTGATTATCGTTTAGCGTGTAGCTGGTACCGGAAACAGCAATATTTGTACAACCGGTACACTGGGAAGCGCATAGCGCTGGCAGTAACGCTAATAATAGCGTCAGGGAGAGAAAATGTCTCACAATTTGGTGGTTTAGGTTAATTGGGGGGCGAAAATAGGCAACAAAAACCAGTTTCGTACATCCAAAATGGCATTTCGTGTAAAAATTTGCATCTTTTATGAAATAAATTTTTTTATGCCATTCAAAATCACACCTCTAAAATTTGCTAACGTTTTTATTATCAAACAAAAAAGCGGTACCAAACCACAAGGTTTGATACCGCTTCTATCAGCGTAATCCAATCAATAATTCTACCTCACTTTTTCACGCTGTTTTGTAATTGGATTGTTACCGGGAATTCTGTGATATTGTTTTTGCGCTCCGCTTCTCTGATAAAATGTTCCGGATCAATTTCAAACTGCAGAAAATAAGTTCCCGATGTTAATCCTTTGGGAAGTTCGAGGTACTGGCCTTCGTACAGCATTCCATAGGTATCATAACCACCAACCGATATTCCCTGCCTGCCGGATTTGCAATCAGTATAACCACCGAACCCATAATTCTCCAGGTTTTTTTCGCCGTATATTTTTCCGTTCCAGGCGCACAGGCTATCCGCATTGTTGCAGATTCCGTAATCGAATAAACAAAAGCTCACTTTTCTGCCCTTGGCAATTACGATGGTACTGCCCGGACGTTTTCCTTTTGCAGCTATTTTTTTTACCAGCCGGAATTCTACCCAGTTGTCAAAATGATAATGATTGTGGCCGGGCTTGTCATCGTAATAATTAAAACCCGCCTTGCTGGTGGCGGAAGTGAGGCTATCGCCGGATTTTGAATAGATCCGCTGTATCACCTGCTGCCGCGGCCGGCTGCCGTCCGCGCATTTCGTTGCAGAGTCCGTCCGTGTTTTTTTGCAATACCATTCATGGCTGCCATATAATTCGAGCGGTCCATTGCCAATATTGGCAATGGAAGCAGCAAAACGGAGCTGGCGGGGATACACGGGATGATCGGGCGGATACTCTTTGATCTGGTTATTGGTAAAAGACGGTAAAATAATCAGGTCGGGTAAAAGTGGGCAGGTGACAGCAGTATTGCTGCCGCAAACACATCCAGAAGGGTTTTGAGCAGAACAGTTACCGGTAACAAGGCCCGGCATTGGGTTAGCCGAAAATTCCAGCGAAGCCGCATCTAACTGCCCCGTTATACCGCTCCGCAAATCCTGTATCAGTAAATACCAGGTGCCGTTGGGGTTTTGCCCGTTGTTGAGGAAAGCCATTACCCCATCCGGAATATACTCCCCCATAAAAGGCGCTTGTGCCTGGTGGATATACCCGTTGAACCCGTTGCTGCGAAAACAGGTATTAAAATAATCCGCGCCATCCCGGCCGTTGCGATTGGTGAGCCAGATAGCGGTACCATCCGGACTCAGCAATTCAATTTTGAGATCAGAAACGCGCTGATGCTGAATGGCGATACAAATTTTGCCCAGCCCGAAAGCACTGTCAATGCGGGATGGTAAACCGGAAACACGGATGGGTACGGAGTCTATTTTAAAATGTTCGTGAAAATCGCTGATCGTAATGCCATCGGCCCGAAAAACCTGTGAAAAGCTATTGAACCCCAACAGCAAAAAAGAAAGGAAACAGAAAGTTTGGCGGAGGGATGCTTTCAGAGGATGGTTCATACGTTTATGCGGATGTATTTCCGGCGCTACAATACAATATTAAGTTTACAACCGGAGAAACGATTTTGTCACCACGGGTAGTGTCACCAAAAAAAATGGTGACACATTACGTGGTGACAACTTGTTTCAGGATGCGCCAAAAATTTGCGCTCCTTCACGGGGAAGTTCAGGCACAGCCGTATGTATGTTAATCGCATGCCTGGATCTTTCTCCGGGAACCGAAGCGGGTTTTCACAAAAAAAGCGCAAGCCTTTTCGGCGTTCAGGTAAATGGTAAGCGAAGAAATTTATGTCAACATCCGGGTGTCCGAAGCGGTTAAACGCATTACTCAACCAGGCAGCCTGCTATTTTTCGCTTACACACAGCCACAACTTATGCCGGCGGCCACTATCTGCGGAAGGCGAAATGTTGTATCCTTTAAAGCGGGCACTCCGCGGAAAATGATAAAAGATTCAGGTGAGATAAGCTGCCCTATTTTTATCAGGCAAACGATTATAAAATGATGATCAAATGGACGGGGGTTGTTTTGGCTGTACTGATAGGGACGAGCAGTTGCAGTATCATCCCTAAAACGCCTAAGACCGAATTTATTGATGGATTTTATGTGCAAAAAATAACCCATAAAAAACAGGTTGTTTATGTGGACATCGAAGAGGATGTCCTTAATATTTATCCTGCAAGGAAAAAGAGCCACGAAAAAACAGTTGACACCTCACAACGTTTTTATATGTACCCGAAAGAATTGAGTCGCGAAATAAAATACCCGGTTTATTTTGATAAATACAGTTTTGACCTGGACGTGTTGACCATCCCTTTAAAATTCAGGCTATCTCAAACAGGTGTACCGCCCCAGTTGAATACGAATTTAAACGGTGCTTTTTATTTTGGATTTCGTACCGACAGGTATGTTGTAAATTATGTGAAGAGTCCTTTGAAAAAGGCAGAAAGAAATATCAGCCATTACGGGTTTTCCGTTGGCGTATTTACAGGAATTGGCAATACGGCTATGAACCCCACCACCGCTAATAACAATATAGCGATAGAATATGATGGTATCGTTTGGAATAAGGGCATAGCAGGAATTATTGCCGTCAATAACCTCACATTTGGTTTGTCCGTAGGGGTTGATCATTTGCTTGATCAGCATAGAACCTCATGGATTTATCAAACCAAACCCTGGCTGGGCTTAGCGATTGGATTAAATTTGAACTAATAAGATTCCGGGTAGCATAACGGCAACTCAAATGGGGTTGAATATTCTTCAGGCATTGCGCGGATTCATTCGATCCACTTTCCTTTCTTCCCGCCGTTAAAATTCAGCATTCATTCACCACGCTGATTTTTAATGCAAGTGCAGGCTTCAGTTAATCCTAAAATAGTATTTGCACTGTTGTCACCACGTAGTGTGTCACCAAAAAAAATGGTGACACACTACGTGGTGACAATCATAATTTTGGAAATCGTATTTTATAAAAATTTTTTACCAGTTTAATAAATGCCGGGCTGAAAATCAATGACAATAACAGCGCATGTTTTGCTTTAAAAACTGTTTAGTCTGATGACCATCTGAAATGTAACCGGCTGAGTGATCGCAACTGAAGATTGCTATTTTTAGCAATGCATTTTACAACCGCAATATTTTTGTTGGCTGCACCTGTAAATGACCGATACGCAATGATTAAAATTTCTACCACCTTCTTTTCCCTGCTTCTTTGTTATTGGTGCCAGGCCCAGCAAATTCCTGACCTGTCAAACTGGAAACAAGACACCCTTCCTGTTGGAAATCATATCTATACCGCTAATCATTCTTCAGATAACTGGTTGTTTAAAAAACAAAATGGGAAGTGGAAAATAATACAAAATGATTTCAAGGGGGAAAAGGGTGATAGCCTTCCATTTACAGCAGCTTTTATGGAAGAAAATTTAAAAGAAATTAAGGGCAACCGGTTTGTAAAAAAAACGTCAGACGGATTTTTAGTAGGGCTAAACAAGGGCGAGTTCGGAGGCGGATTATATTTTATAAAAACTGATGGGCTGGATGGATATCAAATAGCTGATTATGTAAACATCCATTCCATTTTCGAATACCATTCAAGGTATTTTTCCATTGAAGGTTTAGCACATTTAGGCGGACAAAGGGGACAAATTTTAGAGCTCTTTAAGGACGACACCTTATGGAAATATAAATCCCTGACAAACCTGATAGAAGCGCCTGCTCTGATTGCGGATTACCGTAATGAAAAGATTATTATCACCAGCCAGTACATTTTAAAATTCGGACAGCATTTTAAAGTGACTCAAATTTTAAAATCGCCAATGTATTGGGGTGTACTTTACCCCTCTTCTGTTTTAATTGATAAAGATGATATCTATCTTGCTATGCGGCAAGGTGTGCTGAAAATTAAAACATTCGACACCGTACCGGAATATGAATGGTATGTTCCGAAATAATGGCTACGCTGGCCGGCCTGGCAGAATGATTATCATAACAACGACCCGCTAACATGCTGGTCATTCGCTTGGCAGAAAAATAATCCTCCTGCTTTGCGCTGCTGAAAACAACAGGCAAAAAATAAGTTGTCACCACACACCCTGTCATCAAAAAGAATGGTAACACGATACGTGGTGACAACTTTGGTTTCGCCCGTTCTATTTTATAAAAAGGAATGAACCTGCTTTTAGGAATGATGAGCTGAAAGCTACGACAGCATTTGCGCTCAGTAAAAAACCGGATCGTTTTAACGACCATCCAAAATGCAGACTGCCAAACGGCACAGCATCGATGGCAACTGCCTTTTTTCAAGGATATTTTACAGCAGTACTATTTATGGGGTGTGTAATTTCACCTGACAACTTCTCCTTGAACAAAATCATTCTTTTGAGAAAAATTGCACTCCTGCTATTCCTGAGCTGTTCGGCACTTCCAGGATTTACGCAACGTGTTTCAGACCGTCTTTCCCCGCAGCAATCAACGTTCTACATACAGTTGACAAAGAAATTACATCATCCGCTCTGGCCCGACAGTACCCGTTTATCCGATAGAGCAAGAATGCACTGCTTCAGGCAGCCTGACCGGCCTGTTGTTGATATTTGTTACGATAACGAAACTTATTACGTCGACTCAGAAGGAAACAAACGAAAAAATTTTACTTACGATGGAAACAACTCCGTCTGTTTTCAATATGATACCCTCAACAGGATTTTAAGTGCACATGCTTCCGGCATGGCCGGATCCTATTATCACACTGCTTATTATGATGATACATCCGTTGTGTATGAAGTTTTTAGCAGCCATGTATATGGCAATCAGGCGATTGAATTATACGGACACAGAAATGTATTATACAAGTCTTACGATACCTCAGGTATTTCGTTTATACCGCACCCGGTTAAACCGGGCAAACTGATAGCGGTGATATCAAACAAAGAAACTGTTATTCAACTAAAAACATTTCGCACGCTTACACAATCCGGAAAGGGTGCCAGGAAAAGATATTTGATTGAAGCCATAACCGATAGTACCAATAAACTTTATCCGTACACCGCTAAATTTTATATAGCGGTATACCAAAACAATTTTAAAAAACTGGCAGAACAGCCAGCATCCTTTTTACTTGAACTTAGTCAGCCCGGCACGGGCCTCATTCAATTCTGCGACTACCAAAATTATGATAACATCGTAAATACTTACCCGCTTGCTGTGGATCTGAATACGATAGATACAGTTTACAGGTGTAGCGTCGGTGTAAAGTTGCTGCACAAATTAAAAAACACGAACGAGCAGGGATTTATGATGGATGCTCAAAAAAGTTTTATCAAAAAATCAAAAGCAGGTAACAAAATGGATTGCCGGGAGTATGAAAATTTTGCTGCCCGCATGAACATGAGCAGCCAGGAGCTCCATCAACAATACGAAGAAACGTTCAGGGACAATTTTATCCTCTATTTAAACAGGGAAAGATTGGGGTTGTGAATATTTTTCGCCTTGGTAATACTCAACATTTTTTAACGGCAGCGAAGATCGAAGCGGATCCGCAGCGTCAAAAACAGAATACGCCGCGGAAGAAACCTGTTTTCACGTATAGCCCTGAAAAGGGTGCAAGAACTGGATAACAAAACATTCATACGTATGCCGATCCCCCTACGCTTAGTTCTTGAGACCATTCAAGCCTAAATACAAAAAAAGAGCTACTCTTTTACAACAATCGGCCGGCGTTGAAAGAGCATCAAAGGATGCTGATGTATAGCGCCTGCATTTTTAGTTGTTACCAAGTATCGTGTCATCATTTTTTGGTGACATAATACCCGATGACGAAAGCGGCTTTACAAATCTCATTTTACAAAAAATTCGGATAATTCTAATGACCATAGAAAAATATAATGCTAAGTGACTAAGCATTAATGGTGGTGGCATTTTTTTGATGACACGCGTTATAATATAAATTCTTATGTTAGCAGTCTTATTATGACAGACCTCCAAATTCCGACTAACGATCTGGTTGGTACATTTATAGACAAGTTCAATCAGGACGAACGTTACTTCTCAGCTGACAGAGCTATAATTAATTTGTTTGAAAAATTTCCAAAAAATAAAAGCATTGAAGACATTCTGCTTAAGATTAGTGTTATAAATGACCTTTACAGCACTAATATTTTTGGAACATTTATCATGGCAAAACATATTCAAAAACTACAAATAGACAATGCACTTTTAGCAGCCGATCCAACAATCGTGAACAAGATTGCAATAGGACATGGCATTCCAAAACCTAGAGGGAGTGGTGACAGAAATTTCTATTCATTTGCAACTAAATATTGCAATTGGCATAATAAAGAAGCTTATCCCATTTATGACAGTTTCGTTCATAAAATTCTTATTGCTTACAGGAACAAAGATAACTTTGCAAAGTTTGACGACGTAGACCTAAAACAATACGAAATATTTAAACAAATCGTAACGGATTTTAAATGCAAGTATTCATTGACGCAATATAACCTAAAAGAAATTGACAAGTTTCTTTGGATGTACGGGCAGACAATCTTTCCAAACAATTACAGTAAGACAAAAAGTAATGCTACTAACATTAGTTTGCTGTAATAGCAACTGACGTAAGTCATTCAGCAATATTTTCTATTGAATTTCTGCTATTATATTTGATCTGAGGGATATAAATGACCAATATCGCAAAAAGCTGTGGTCGTTAGGCTTTCTTCTAAAGCGATCCACAAATCATCATGAACCATGACTTCCATTTCCAATTACTAAAACCGGATGCCGCGCTTTCCGATGTGGTAGAAAGTTTTGGCATGCTGTGTAACTTATCAGACAGCGATCAAAAGCTGGTCGTTTTGCCAGACGGAAGAATCGACCTGCTCTTTTATCAATCCCCCACCGAACCATTACAAATTTTTCTATTAGGACTGGAAACTCATGCCCACCCGGCCATACTGGCACCTGGCACACGCATATTTTCCATCAATTTTAAATTGCTGGCAGCGGAATATATTTTTCACAACACGGTTTCCAACCTGTTGAATACGGGCGAAAGTTTGCCATCTACCTTCTGGAATTTTACCGCCGCCGACCTAAACGACTTTTCGCTTTGCTGCCAAAAGGCTGCTGAAAAAATCAGCTCGTTGTTACCCGCTGAAATAGACACCCGGAAACAAAACCTATTGAGGCTAATCTACTCCTCCAACGGCGCCCTCACCGTAAAAGAACTTTCTGAAAAAGTGTACTGGAGCAGCCGCCAGATCAATCGCTATTTCAATCAGCAATTCGGTATTTCGCTGAAAGCGTATTGCAGTATCCTTCGGTTCCGGGCTTCGTTCAAACATATCAGTGAGGGCAAACTTTTTCCGGAAGAAAATTTTACCGACCAGAATCATTTCATCAAGAATATTAAGAAGTACGCAGGCGTAACGCCCAAAATACTGAGCAAGGACGAGCGGTTCATCAATATCACCGCCCTGCGCAATCAGCCCTTTCAAAACGGCTGATTTATACTATTTCTTTTTTTGATCGTGCAACAGTTTTGCACCGTCAAAAAAAGTAAATTATGTTGTTAGCAAATAAAAAAGTGGCCGTTGTGGGCGGTGGCCCCGGCGGACTCACCGTAGCCCGCTTACTTCAATTAAAAGGCGTGGAGGTGCAGGTGTATGAGAGAGACAAAGACAAAACTTTTCGTCAGCAGGGTGCTACGCTCGATCTGCACACGGAATCGGGACTGAAAGCATTAAAGGAAGCCGGATTGATAGACGCCTTTAAGCAGGCTTACCGGCCGGGTGCGGAAAGATTTACCATTACGGATAACCACGCGGTAATACACTATACGGAACGGGATAATGAACCCGCAGAAGATTTGGATAGCGAATACGCACGGCCTGAAATTGACCGTGGCCCGCTACGCGATTTACTAATCGATTCTTTAAAGGAGGGTACGATTGTATGGGATGCGAAATTTCTGGAATTACAAGCGGCCGGTAACGGCTGGAACCTGGTTTTTGAGAATGGAAAAACCGCTTACGCCGACCTGGTCATTGCCGCGGACGGCGCGAATTCCAGGATCCGGAAATACCTGACCGATATTGAGCGCATCTATTCGGGGTTAACCATTGTGGAAGGAAATATTTACAATGCCGCTATCAATGCGCCCCGTTTATGGGAACTGACCAACGGCGGAAAAGTGTTTGCCCTGTGGGATCAAAAAACAATTGTGCTGAGTGCAAAAGGAGAAGGCTCTCTTTCTTTTTATACCATTACGAAAGAAGCGGAAAACTGGGCCGGCGAATCGGGTATCAATTTTCATCATAAAGAAGAAGTGTTTACCTGGTTCAAACAACGCTTTGCCGACTGGAGCGATGACTGGCACGAAATATTTGCAACCGATGAATCTTATTTTGTTGTCCGCCCGCAATACTATGCGCCAATAGACCAATGCTGGCAACCCCTTCCCAACTTAACGATGATTGGCGATGCCGCCCACCAGACACCGCCTTCCGGTGAAGGCGTGAACCAGGCCATGCTGGATGCACTGGAATTAGCGGAAGCCCTTTGTGAAGAAAATTTTACTACCATAGCCGAAGCCATCGCATCGTTTGAAAAGGAAATGCTCAGCCGGGCTTCCAAAGAAATTGAAGGCGCACTGGAACTGGTTAACGCCATGCAAGCTGAAAATAATCTTCAGTTCATGATTGATTTTTTTAACCATCATCAGCATGAGCCAGAAAGCGAATTGAAGTAGCAGTGTTCGGATAGCTGCTTTTTTCATAATCAAAAACAAAAAATGCCCGATATGCCTGTACCGTATGCGCGGCAAGCACTTAACTCTTCGCAGGATTAGTGTCGTTATAGCATAGATTTAAAAAAAGAAGTTGTCACCACGCATGGTGTCACCAAAAAAAATGGTGACACCATGCGTGGTGACAACTTCTTTTAAAACCATGCTGAAATTTATGATCCCATTCCAATACTATTGTGTGCTTTAAGCCCGCAACATGAATAGACTGCTGTTTTTATTTTTATTGATCCCGACTCCCGCTTTCGCCCAAAAGTATTCGGTGGAAAGGCCCGATGAAATGCTGGAACCGGATCCTTATACCAGGAGCTACTTTGAAGACAAAAATGATTACAGAAAAGTAGAGTCGGTGATTACGATTACGAAAAACAAGTATGATCAGTTCCGGCCGGATACGCTGAACATTACGCATTACAATGATGCCGGTTTACCCATTAAAAGTACCCGGTACGATTACAACAGGCAAAGCGCCACCACGCTGTTAAAATATGATGCACAGCAGCACCTGTTAAGCTGGCAATCGTTTGAACAACAGCAATCCATTCTTACCCGCTATTTTTATGATAAAGCCAACCAGCTTCAGGAAACACGCCAGCTAAGGATTAAAACGGTAAACCAAAAGAATGATTCTACAGAGCTCTCCCGCATGCTATTCCAATATGATCATTCCAGCCTGGTAGAAATTACTAATCTGCATCCGGGGAATAAGTTAACGGAGCAGTATATATACGACCACAAAAAACTGGTGCGTAAAACAGGAGGCTATATTGCAAAAGCATTTGAATATGACGGTAATGGAAATGTAAACAGCGTAAAAGAATACATGGGAACCGATATCGTTCCTGAGAAGCTGATGGGCATTAAAAAATTTACGTACCAGGCGAATAAACTGATGGCCGATTCCGTGTTAACGAGTTCCAATCTTCAAAGCAAACATTACCAGGTTTCGCAATACAGCTACCATGCAAACGGAGTACTGGAGCAGATGCGGGTTACTTACGGGAATACTTACCGGAATGTATCATTCACCTATAACAACAATCGCATAAAGGAAGTGAATTTGGAAACGAATGAAGGAAATAATGCTTATCTCCGGTTCTGGATCAATCACAGAATAGCAGATAGTTATACTTTCCCGATCCGTTACCAGGAAGTATTCAGTTATGATGCGTATGGAAACAGAACGGCTAAAAAAGTATTTGTGAATAAGGAGCTGTTTTCCGAAACGGAATACAAAATCAATTATCGAAAATAATGGAATGCGATATGGATTTTTTTTCCTGGTAAGCTTTCCTGCTCTTTTCTGAACCTGAATGAACGGAGATATTTATCTCACCTCCGTTATCGGATCAATGCTCCGTAGTTAACAGGCATAGATGCAATCACACACGTTGCAATTCACTACATTCATTCCAAGACAGGCAATTACCAACCGAACGAAACACCTCCATGATTAAGACATTAAAAATTCTGCGGCAAGCCGGGTTTTTCAAACAGTTTAGTGCATTGACCGATAATGAAATACTGGATAAAATACACGAAAAAAGAAAAGAGGCCTACTCAAAAATTTTTGGCTACCCTTACGAACCCGGAAGAAATATAAGTGATCAGGAACTTGCCTGGCAGGACACCACAAAGGTCTTGCATATGGACCTTGAAGCAGACGTGTGCATGGAAAATAAAGTGTATACAAGAATTTTATCCAGGTTGGGGGAATTATCAGGAAGCGATCACCTGATCACGGATGTTGTTGAGGAATGGGAAAGCGAAACAGGCCCAATAGTTTTAAGGTATAAACTTAATGGCGAAGAAAAGCATGCGCAACCTCCATACGCAGCCGATTGGGTTGACCAGGCTTTTATTGATTCCACGCTGGAAGAAATTTCAAAGGTGACTCATGAGTCTTTCCATCTTTGTCTGGGGCCTGAAGATGAATGGTTTGGACAGGATGTAAATTATATGCGGTTGACAATGGAAGAAAGAAAGATGCTGGAAGACCAACTTGGCTGGGAATTTTTTGACGACTTTCTTGAACGCATGAAATCTTAAGTACCAATTGCACCCATTCCGTTCCGTAAGTAAAAAAGGAGCAACAAAAAAACCAGTAACCTGTTTTCACGCATAGCCCTGTAAGGGCGCAAGAACGCAGCATAGGGCATAGCCCTATGAAAAAAGTTGTCACAGGTAATGTGTCACCATTTTTTTTGGTGACACATTACCTGGTGACAACTCCATTTCAGCGCAAACCAATTTAGCGCCTGTTATTCCTTTATCACTTTAGCACTAACTGTTTTTCCATCAACCGTTGTAATGACATAATAAGTACCGGCTGGTAATTTCGTGATGTCGAAAACGAAGGTGTTTCCGATTACATTTTGTTTTTCCGATACTGTTTGTCCGTTTGCATTGATGAGCCGGATATTCAGTCGGGCACTGCTTTGCAATTCGCTGATGAATACCGTAAACTGGTATTTGGCAGGATTCGGATACACACTGATGAGGGAAGTAGCTGCCATGTGGTAACGAACACCAGCCACACCGGAATAAGCGAAACGGCTATCCAGATCCACCGATTTCAGCCGGTAATAATTCATTCCCTCTACCGGGTGCGGATCGAAAAGCTGGTAGGATAAAGGCACGGTTGACCGGCCGGCCGCGCTAACAGTACCGATAGCCTGCCAGTGAATACCATCTACCGATTTTTCGACCACAAAAGAAGCGCTGTTGATTTCACTGCTGGTCTGCCATTGCACTTTTATTTCTTTACCCACCAGCGTGGCACCAAAGCTCAGGAGTTGAATAGGTAGTGCGATATTGTTTGCCTGTGCTACAATTTCGCCACGGCCATTACCACCTAAATAAATAGAAGCACTCAGGCCATCAAGTTGTAAAGTATTGATGGTGGTTAACACTTCTCCCCGACCATTGCCCCCACCATAGATACTGATAAAAGTACTATCCAGCTGGCTGGTATTTTTTGAAGAAAAAATTTCGCCCCTTCCATTGCCACCACCATATAATCCGGGCGTGGCGCCATCCAGTTGCCGGGTGTTAACGGTCATCAGAAATTCACCCCGTCCATTACCGCCACCATACAAACTGATCATCGTACTATCCAGCTGGCTGGTGTTTTTTGATGAAAAAAATTCGCCCCTTCCATTGCCGCCACCATATATGTTTAACGTAGTACTATCTAACTGGCGGGTATTGATCATCCTGCTCATTTCGCCACGGCCATTGCCGCCGCCATACAGGTTAACAGGCGTGCCATCCAGCGGCGAAGTATTGGTAGCCGTATAAAACTCTCCCCTCCCATTTCCTCCGCCATATTGCGCCCTTACCGCAAAGGGCAGCGCAACTAAAAGCGGCAGTACATACCGCAGCATTTTTTTCATGAGTAAAATACGTTTATGTGGTAATCAGGCAGGCTCGAAGCCTTACGATGCACAACGGGATGCACATCGTAAGGCTATATGAAAAGGATCCTTATTGAGCGGTACGTCCGCCCCGGCCACCCCAGTAAGCACTACGGGTTGCGTTGGACAAGGTAGCGAACCTGCGGTTAGATACACTCAAACTATCTACACTGTTGGGCGTATTGAACCCGCCACCGCGCAAAGCCACCCCTACCGCCGTAGTTGGAGAAGGCCAGTCGGCATTGGTCGCATTGCCTGCTGCATCTAATGTTCCGTTTCCGTGGCTGCCGGCAAATGCCCGGCCCTGCGCGTTGCCTGCCGATACTGCACGCTCGTACACATTACCACTCATTTCCATAATGCCGTAATAAGTAGCTCCTACGGTGGAGCGGCCAACATTGGCTTCTCCCACTGCGGAAGCAGCAAATATGCCTACCCGCAACGGCCCCGGCGTGGGGCTGACGGAAGATGCAACTGTTTGAAAGCAACTGACATTGCCCACACCGGAATACGTATTTAACTCGGAGGAAATAAGCTCGTTGGTTGCATCGCGGTTGCTGATGGTATAGTAGTGATTGGTAGTGGAGGCGGTACCCCATGCGTTTTCATTGGGCACAGGCGTTAAGGTACCCCGGCAGGCTTTTTCATATTCCAGTTCGGTAATGGGGCGAAGGCCTGCCCAATCGAGGTAAGCGGACAGATCGGCCCAGTTCAAAAAATTGCAGGCGATATATGGCGCACGTGAGATAAAAGTAGAATTACCGACAATCGTATCAATGGCATACCGGTTTCTGCCGATGCTGCCGTTATAATCGTACCGGGCATGTGATTGTGCATAGCTAAGACTATTTAAAAACTCTGCGTATCCCAACTGGCTCAGTTCGTATTTCATGCAGTAAAAAGCAGCATATCCCTTAGGATAAGCCGCTGGTATCGGCCCCGCCTGATCGCCACCACCTACACCGTAATACAAATTAGTGGCAGAAGGCCCAACGGTAATGGCGCCTTCACCCATCACCTGGAAAGGCGTGGCTTCTGTAGGATACGTGTAAAAAGATCCATATTCAAAGGCAGCGCTGCTACCCGCACCGCTACCTAAGTAAAAACTGCTGGAGGGTACATACACCTGCTCAATGGCGTACACCTGCACATCCACCAGGTCATTATCCTGCACGCCGTTGGCGCCGTAGTTCCATTGCAATTGCACACCGGTAAGGGAAAAAGTACCGCTGCCATTCGCGCTGCGGTAAATAAAAGTGCCCATGCCCGGGTTGGTCGTGGCATTGAAACCATTAGCCGGCGTAAGCAGGCCCACTGTAATGGTGCTACCATTGGGAGCCGCATGGCCACCCGAATTCAGATAAGCGTGCTGCCACGGGCCGGTACTATTCACCCGGTATTTTACAAACACCCAGGCAGCATCCCAGTTGCCGGGGCCACTGCTGGTGCGCCAGCTGTTTTCCCAGCTAATATCAAACTGCACCTGCGTGGTATGGTTGCTGGTATTCTGGCCGGTCAGCTTTACGTTGGCCGTAGCAATGTTATTCGCAAAAAGGCAGGAGCCTACTAAAAAGACAAAACTGATCGTCAGTAAGATTTTCATCTTCATGCGGGTTGTATTAAAATGTTATTTAAAAATGCGTCGTAAATTTCCTTTGACAGGAACGGAGGTGTTGGAAAAAAAGAAAAAACGGAAGAAGCCTTTATTTGTTTGACTTCAAAAAAAGCCAATAAAAAACAGGCGTGTAAAAGTGGCGGTTCCTGCAAGCCATGGCGAGGCACCAGTGAGCAAACACTAATGTTGAACTAGTAATCGACAATATCGCTCCATTTCTTAAGCAATCTGCTTTCGATTGTTTCCCTGCTTCATAGCAGCAATGACACATGATTATATGCTTAATAATGAGGAATTACAAGGCGGCAGAAAATGGCCCTTTCCAGTGTATTCCTGCTCCAGCAGAGCAGCGCTTCGCTACCAGGCAATTTAACTGCTCCTAAAAATTAAGTTGTCACCATGGGTTGTGACACCAATTTTTTTGGTGACAGGAGGTGTGGTGACAAGCATGATTTTGGTGTTGCGTTTTATCAAAAGCTGTAAATCAGGTGGATGATACTGAGCTAAAATGTAGCGACAGGATCAGTGCTAAGTAAACTTCAATTGTACTGATAACAATCTGCAATGCTTCGACTTTCGAAAACAGTAGAAGCTGTGAAGAAGAAAGTCGCAGCGCTTGTGCGTCGCTCCGGAAATATTAATTTTGACCACAGTCTGAAAATCGCTGATCCTGCTTACCAAAAACCACTACATGCGAACCTTCTTTCTTTTTTTTAGTTGCCTGATCGCTGTTTCGGCAACTGCTCAAACGCAGTCTGTAAAAGAGATCCTCTGTAGTGATGGCTGGCAGGAAAACCAGACCTCTATTGTATGGACTTTCACGGATAGCGGTACTTTTTCAGCAGTTCGTTTCTGGCTGAACCCACCCAAAAAGGAATTTGGGTTTACCTTAAAAAAGGGAACCTTTCAGCTGACCGACTCCGCCAAAACCCTGCAGGTTCTTTTCGATTCAACATTCAATATGTATTCAAAAGACAGCTTTTTAATTCGTAAAGACACGAACGTACAGGTATGGAATCTGGTTACGGTAACAGCGAATAAGTTGGTGATCAGTCGTCCGCCGGTTTGGGATGCTGAAAAACGAAGAATGACAAATGACGGGCAGCGTATGCTGATTACCTGGAAAAGGGAAAAGAAGAAAAAGGACAGCAAACAAAAAACCTGAGTTGATTTTGAAATCGGGCAAAGCGAATGCACAAAAAGTACATTGGGCGTAGCGGGCTTTACGAATGAAGATTCGCTAAAACAGGCAATCATAAAAACATTTAATTCATAGCACAAAAAAATAAAATAACCGAAACCGATTAGCGTAGTTGATTTCATCAACACTTATGTAGACAATGTGCAAAAGAAAACGGATAGTTTTCAATTCATTGAGCTGATGCGGGAATGGTCGGGTTTTGAACCCAAAATGTGTGGACCGACCATTATTGGATTTGACAATTACCATTACCTACATGCCGGTGGTCATGCAGGCGACGCCCCGCTCATTGGCTTCTTGCTCCGGAAAGCGGAATTTTCTATGTTTTCTCCCCTATCGAAGAAAATAAACACTTGCTGGATGATTTAGGAAAATTCAAAATAGGCAAGGCCTGCATTAATGTAAAAAAGCTTTCCCACATCCATATTCCGACCCTGGAAAAACTTTGCACCACCACCATTGCCTACCTGAACGAACACCACGAATGTGCGTGCAGAGAAAAATAAAAGGGAGGTGACAGTATCTGCAGCGCCAGATGGGACAGACACTATCTGTACAAAACCGATCTTTCCGCTACCTTTCAAGCAACGAAAAAAATCGCTACAAGCGTAAAGCTGGTGGATATTAATAGCAATTTCAGAACGCTCCCGGCACTGGTACGTGTCTCACGTACCGGAATAGCTGACTTTTTCCGAAGGTTGCGGATGTGCGGTTATTCCGGTACGTGAGACACGTACCAGTGCGATAGGGGTATTTTAATTATCTTATATGATGTTCGACATAACAGTTGATACCCATCTTGATCCAAAGCTTGATTTTGAAAAAGTTGCCGCAGTAATCCAGCATCTTTATCCTTCTTTAAATTGCTATAACTCTGAAGTTTTCCTCAATAACGATATGAAGCCGGATCCAAATGATAGTTATACCTGGTTTGATATCGTAAGCACACCCGATGATAAAACATGGACATCGGCAATAGACATTCACGTTTTTCCAGACCAATATCAGCTACCGCTTTCCCTCAAATTCAGCTGACAGAAGAAATAAGCAAAACCTTACACTGTAATTGCCTATGTAGTAATATGGGACAACTGGTTAGTGGTCTTGACGAACAGGACCCTTATTGGACACTTGCGTATATGAATCAGCAGTGGTATTTTGCTTCTACCGGAAACACGAAACTAATGGGTCCTTATATGGACGGATCAAATACGCTAACAGGTAATGAAATAACAGGCGATGAAGCATTGAAGTTGCTTTACCAGCTTGACCTCACAACGCCACAGGCAGGACTTTATAACTATGCTATCCTGAAAAGAAACGGTAGCTAATACTGCATTGGCATCAGGTAGCGGCCCCTGGCACCGGTACGCGTCTCACGTACCAGTGCGACAGAGCATACTCCCCAAATTAAGAATGTCACCACACATCCTGTCACCAAAAAAAATGGTGACACGATACGTGGTGACAAATGTTTTTTCGGGAATCTTCTTTTATCCCTTCTGCCATCTGCAGCTTCATTGCTACTCTTCTTCCGGCTATTTACCAAAAAAGCCAGGCTATAGATATAGCCCGGCCCTAATCCTAATTCTAAAAACAGTTACTGCTACACGGAAGAAGGTGGTAACCCCATCCACTTCGCTATCAAAATTTTACTTCTGTCTGTTGGTATAAACACAAATGCATTTACTCTTTTATTAATTTCTGCGTGCTGGTGATCAGGCCATTCTCATCAACCAGTTGTACCTGGTAGAAGCCTGCAGGCAGTTGTGCTACAGTGAGCATAAACGTAGTGCTGGTGGCTTTTTGCCTGCTGAGGCGGCGGCCTTTGGCATCCAGCAGGCTCACGGTAGTGCCGGAAGTGATGCCGGAAATAAATACCTTGTCTTTAGCCGGGTTGGGATATAGAGCAATGGCCGGCCGGCCTTCGCAATTATTAGTTCCTTTTGCAACCGGGCTATAAGTATAAATGCCATCGGCATCTACCTGGCGTACGCGATACAAATTGCTGCCTTTGGCCGGGGCTATATGCATGAACTGGTAGGTAGCAGCAGAGCTGTTTCCATTTGCAGGCAAAGCGCCTATGATCGTCCAGTTGTTACCATCGGTACTTTGTTCAATGAAATAGGTTTTTACATTTACCTCATTCTTTACATCAAACTTCAGCAGCGCCTGGCAATTGTGCATATCGGCCGTTACACTGCCAAATTTTACCGGCAGAATCACTGGTGCGCTGTAATCTTCTATTTCACCATTGGTAATGCGCAGAATAGTGGTATTGCCTGAAGTGCGATACACATCCGCTATTGCCGAACTGCTTACCGCCAGCCGGGCTTTGTAATTAGCATTGGGACCAAACGGTGGTTTCACCGCAATGGTAACGGAAGCGGGTGTTCCAACGGTATTTACTATACTACTGCCTGCATAAGTTGCGGGTACGCTGTTTCCATCATTGTCATTCGTAAAGTTGCCATCATTGTTCCAGTCGAACCACAGCCGGTAATACACCGTTGTGCCGCTGTTATTGGCATTCAGGTTCACCGTAAAACTGGAAGTGATAGTTCCAATGATAGTGCCCGGGCCGGTCAGACCATCATCATAAGCATCTGTACTGGCACTTGTATTGCCGCCGGAAATAGTAGCCGGTTCCATGCTTACCTGTGCACCTGCCCATACTGCCACATTAGGGTTGCTTGTAGCGTTGTAAGCGTTCGGAACATTGTTCGTGGCATTACAGGTTCCCTGTTGCGCGTAGGCAATAGGCCAGGTAGTGGTCAGGTCGCCGAAATCCATAGCCCCTTCACCTGCCGTAAAATCGCCAAAAGCGGTTTTAGCAGGAAAATTAACCTGGTGCGTAGCAGTAGTAACAGCGGTGAGCGTAGTGGCTAAATTATCGGTATTACAGGTGCCGCTGTAAGCCGGAACAGATGCAAAATCTTTCATATTTGCTTCCGTACCGGTAATGTCGCCGGTCAGGTACTGCCCCATAGCCGTATAGCTGATGCCGGTAAGCGATGTAGCAGCAATGTTCCAGTAGCGGTTCATATACTTATTGCTGCATCCCTGGGCAGCAACACAGGGTTGCTGCGTATTTTTCACTTTAAAAGAAAGGGCCGCGCCGGTACCATAAGTAGCAGTAACAGATTTTAAAGTAAAAGGCGCATAATCGCCGGAAACCGCACCTAAGGGCAGCAGGTAGTTAGCAGCCGGGTTAGCACTGAAATACTTGGTAAAAACGCCGGTACCATCGGTAATGATAGCGGTATTCACACCCGGTGAAGCAGCACTGAATGCGGTTGCAGACGGATTAAGGTGAATGAAATTATTATCCCCCAGTCTTACCCTGCCGGCAGTAAGTGTTAACAAAGAAGAGGCAGCCACCGCTACGTTTCCACCAGAAATAATCACGTCTGGTGTAGTGGCGGTGTTGTTGAAAGTAACCGAACTTAGGGTACTGTTTCCCGTTAGTGTATTGCCGTTGCTCAGCAGGATGCTTTGCGTATTATTCGCTGTTTGAAACAGGAAAGTACCGCTGCTACTGGCGGTGCCGGCGGTAATGTCCAGCACACCGGTGGTACCCTGCACCTGCAGGTTGCCGGTGAGCTGAACGGTGCCGTCGTTATCGATGATAATGCCACCCGTAGTAGAGCGCACCACGGTGGTATTGCCGGAAACATACAGGGTGCTGCCGGCACTAACTTTTACAGGTACACCGGAAGCAATATATAAGGCATCGCTGTTCTGGGCACCAGCCTGTAAAGCCAGTAACAGCGCAATTGGTAAAATGCGTTTCTTCATGATTAAGGGATTTAGCTTTTAATTTTTACAGCCCATACAATGGAGATATTCCGGGGCCGTGTTTCGGTATCGCCACCGGTAACGGTGTGCGTATGATCGCCGGCGCTGCTGATAACGCCGCTTACCGTATGCGTATGATCACCGATGGAACTGGCACTGGTGGTACGGGTAGCGCCGTTGTTATCCGCAATATCATTGGCAAGGCTGCTTTCTTCTACATTCACACTGCCATCGCCATAATCCTGGAAAGTGTGCGAATGCACACCGGCACTATTCGTTACAGATCCCGGATGCGCACTGGCACCTGCAGTTGCTACCACAAAAGGATTGACAGGTAATGCCGTAGCATCTGTTTGTTTTGCACCGATGGCGGCACCTGCCGTTCCGTTTGCATGAGTACCGGTTCCTCTTAAAAAATAGCCCCGGTAATCGGGCAGTACAATATTGGCACCGGATACCCAACCAGGGTATACCGCTACCAGGTCGGGATAGCTAGCGGCAGTAAGGCTGCTGCCATCGAGTGCTTTCCAGTTGGCGGGTAAAGTTGCAGAAGCAAAAGCGGCAATCATGCCCACCGTTCCTCTTTCGAAACTGTACACGATCTCAACCCATATCGTGTTATTGTAATACCAGTAAGTATTGGTATCGGTATCAAATACCAGCAGGCCGTTTACACCGGTAATACCGGTACGTACGCTGGTGCTCATGCGGGGCAGCAATACACCTTTGGTAGTGGAAGAAATATCCAGTGCGGCAGAAGTGTTCGGCGTAGTAGTTCCCCAGCCGATCTGGCCCTGGGTTGCTGTAAAGGTGGCCAGCAGACAGGCAGCTATCAATAATTTTTTCATGGAAATAATGGATTTAGCGGGCTTTTACGGCCCAGGTAATAGTAATGTTAGTGGGTTTGGTTTCCGTATCGCCACCTGTAAAAGCATGCATATGCGTACCGGAAGCTGCTGTGGTAAACGTATGAAAGTGAGCGCCCGCAGCATCCGTAGTGCGGGTTACATCTGTCCAGCTACGGGTGGCAGAAGCGATAGAACCGCCATTGGAATGATGCCAGGCATTACCAGCATTGGCATCTGTGTAGTTATGCGTATGGTCGCCATCGGCACCAAATGTGGCCGTGTGTGTATGATCGCCATCTACTCCCAGCGAAAGACCGGAGGCAGGCAACGCGGTGTTTTGCACCTGTTTGGCACCAGGTGTACTACCGGTAGCCAATCCATCGGCATTAGCACCGTTGCCCCGTAAAAAATAGCCCCTGTAATCCGGTAGCACAATGTTGGCTCCGCTTACCCAGGTGGTGTATTTAGCGGCCAGGCCGGGATAGGCGGCAACGGTTACACTTGATCCGTTTAAGGCGAGCCAGCCTGCAGGCACTGTTCCCTGGAAAGCAGCGATTACACCGATATCGCCATTGCTATAGGAATCTTTCAATTCAACCCATACCGTGCTATTGAAATACCAGAACGTTTTGGTATCGGTATCGTACACCATCAGGCTGGTGGCCGGGGCCGGAGAAGCAGTGTTGATCGCTAAGCGGGCGGTGGTGGTCAGATGCGGTATCAGTAAACCTTTGGTGGTAGATTCTACCTGCAACACCGCACTATTATTTACCGTAGTGGTATTGATGCCCACCTGCTGTGCCTTTACCTGCCAGGCAGCGAGCCAGATAAAAAGTAAACTTATTTTTTTCATATATTTTTTAGTTTGAAGCTTTAATGGCCCAGGTGACAGAAATATTGGCTGGCCTGGTTTCCGCATCGCCGGTACCAATGAGGGTATGCGTATGGGTACTGGCAGCAGGATTGAGCGTAATAGTGTGGGTATGCGCACCGCCGGAAAACGTACTATTATTCCCTGTATTGATATTTTGTGAGATAGGATTGTTCTGGTTGGTATAATTAAACACTACTGCAGTTGCACCTTTATCAGGATAAGTATGCGTATGGTTGCCGGTGGTATTGGTTGTACCGGTATGTGTATGGTTGCCTGCGGCACTGGTAGTAATAGGGTTAGCAGCCTGGGCCGTAGTAAAAGTGGATACAATACCGGTATTCGCCGGAGCCGCGGTTCCAATAGCATCCGCATTGGTACCATTACCCCGCAGAAACAGGCCCCGGTAATCGGGTAGTACGATATTGGCACCGCTTACAAAGCCCGGATTGGAAGTGGCTAACGACGGATAGGCAGCTACCGTAACGGTTTGCCCGTTGAGTGCCAGCCAGCCTGCCGGTAGCGTAGCCGTTGCAAAAGCAGCGATCATACCCACAGGCTCCAGGTTCGAGCGGTCGATCAGTTCAATCCAGGTGCTGCCATCGTAATACCAGAAGGTAGTAGTGGTAAGATCGTACACCAGCAGGCCACCTGCGGGGGTTACAATACCTGTACGCTGCGCGGTGGTCATGCGGGGAACCAGTACGCCTTTATTAGTAGCATTAATATCTACGATGGCTCTTGTACTATCTGGCGTAGTGCTGCCTCCTACAGCCATTTGCGCATGGGTGCTGCCGTATAAAGCCGATAGCAGCAAAAGGATAGGGATTTTTCTTTTCATAGTATTGAATTGGTTTTAGCGTTAATATTTATATACCAGGAGAGTTTTTATATATCAAAATGATAATTTCATAAAGTTTAATGAATGGGCATAGAAAGACCGTTTGTAAAAACTGCGCTATGCAGTACTTACAAAATTCCTTTAAGGACAATTCTGTATTGGAAGGAATATTAAACCAGCGTCACAACGACTCTCCGGCTCATACCGCTATTGTAAACAGGTGTATTTAATACTATGAAAACCGGCATGGAAAAACATGCGGGTTCCGCTAAAGAAAGCATGAGGGTTCTTTGCATAGAAAATTGGATGATTGAGCGATTACTTCAGAGAATTCTGTGAACGGAACGAAATAACAAAATTTACTATTCCTAATCTTTCAACTTTATTCAATTTCATCTCGAATTCATTCGATTTTAAATTGCGCTGCAGCCTCGTTTTTTAAAACCTCAATTGGCAGACAGCCAGTTTTGGCTTATCAGCGTTGGTTTTGTCACCACGTATAATGGCACCAAAATTTTTGGTGCCATTATACGTGGTGACAACTTTTTTTAGCGCTGCCTTTTTCGGTTTTAAAAAATTACTATCTACGTTTTCATTCTGATTAATTACACTATAAAAAAGGCCGGGCTGTAGAAACAGCCCGGCGTAATTCTAATCCTAATCCTAAAAATCCTATAAGAATGGATAATTATATTTTATCCATTACTCTTTTATAATTTTTTGCGTAGCGAGTTTCTGACCATCCTGCACAATTTCCGCTACATAAAATCCCTGCAGTAAATCACCCACGTTCATTACATAATTGGCAGATGAAACTTTTACCGTTTTCAATACCTGGCCCAGGTTATTGATAATGCGTAATTCGCTTATGCCCTGCAATCCGCTGAAGAAAAGCTGATCTTTCACCGGGTTCGGACTGATGACAATGGAACGACTGTCGTTGCAACGCAGTGTTTTTACCGCGCTATACGTAAAGTGTCCGTCCTTGTCCATCATCTTCAGCCGCAGGTAATTGGTAACGCTTTCTTTCAGGTTGATGAACGACGCATAGCTCTTACCATTCTGTGAATTACCTGCTGCGGTTACTTTTGAAGCCGTCGTCCAGGTAGTACCATTGGTGCTTTGCTCTATTTCGAAATAGCTGGTGTTTTGTTCGGAAGCCGTTACCCAGTTCAGGCGGGCGGTACAGCCGTTGCTAGCCGCATCGAAACTTACCAGGGTCAGTGGCAGAATGATGGCTGCAGGCACATTGTAATCTTCTACTTCGCCATTGGTAAGTTGTAAAACGTAAGTGCTGTTTTGCGTGCGGTACACATCATCTATCGGTGCATCACTTACTACCAGTCGTTGCTTATAATTAGATACCACTCCGAACGGTGCTCTCAGCGATACCGGAACAATTACCGGCGTACCGGCCGTAGTTACCACGGCACTACCCGTATAAGAAGCAGGGTTGCCGTTACCATCCAGGTCATTGGCAAAGTTTCCGTCGTTGTTCCAGTCGAACCACAGGCGATAATACACCGTAGTGCCAGCCTGGTTCGCGTTCAGGCTTACCGGAACATCGTACGTATTATAACCGCTACTTACCAGGCTACCCAAACCATCATCATAATCATCCATGCTGGCGGTAGCGTTTCCGCCGTTCATGGTAGCATCTTCCATATTAATAGCACTACCAGCATATACACTAGTGGTAGTTACGGTAGTACCGTTATAGGTACCGGGAACATTATTCGTAAGCGCTGTGGTTACCAGGGCGCTGGCAGCAGGCCAGTGCGTGCCGCCACTTACCAGCAGGTCGCCAAAATCACTTGTGGCACAGATGGTTCTGGTGCTCACCGTAGTAGCATTGGTATAATTGCCCGAGTAAGAAGCGCCAACCACCATTCCATAAATATCTACCACAGGGGTACCGGTACCATAGGTGCCGCCATCGCCACCATCGGCGGTTCTGCTGTTGTAGTATTCATTCGCATCGCTGCAACCATCGCCATCGCTGTCCAGGTCGCATCCGTTGGGTATGCCATCGCCATCCGTATCGGGCTGGTTCTGGTTGATGGTAATTACCACATCATCAATAAAATTGCCTACTGCAGCGTTCCCACCTGCAGCAGAAATAGACTGAAACGCAATCACAAACTGGCTCAGGCCGGCCGGTATGTTGATGGTACCGGAATAAGATCCCCAGGCGGTGTTACCGTCGGTCAGGGTAGCGGTAGCCGCAGCAGCCTGGGCAGCCGCAACCGTTCCACCGAATTTTAAAGCGGCTACATCTGTTCCACTCCTGCCCCGGTGCTTCAACGACCAGGTAATGGTTCCGGAAGCGCCGTTGGAACAGAAGGTTTGATACAGCGTAGAAACCTGCGTGGCATTCAATTCAGCAAACTGGGCTCCCTGTGCGGCAGGAACACCATTGAATCCATTGGCCCATATTTCAATCAGCCCATCGGTAGCAGTCGTTCTCCAGCCGGGTACCGTATTTTGATCTACTACATAAGCGGACGAGCCCGGATAGACAGGTTGTTCGAAACTACCATTGGTGAAGTTACCCGAGGTACAGCCCTGTTCTATAATATCGGTGATACCGTCGTTGTCGTCATCCAGATCCGCGGCATTGGGTACGCCATCGCCATCACAATCCGGGCAACCTACGGAAGTCACCACAACCTGTGCGATGTCAGTACAACCGCCCGGGCTGGTCCAGATGAAGTTATACGTTCCGTTGGCAGAGAAATTATTGATCACCGTAGTGGCATTGGTGGGTGATACGATGGTAGCCGTACCCGGATTACCGGCGGCCGCAGACCAGGTACCATTTCCGGTGGCCGTTAATGTTACCTGTCCGGCCGGTATGGAAGAACAGGAAACCGCTGCATCCGCACCGGCATCGGTAAGCGGTATCAGGGCGATATTATCCAGGTAAAAATCGTTTCCAACTCCTCCCGTTGTGGCATTGTTGATCCGTAAGGTAACGGCAGTATTGGCAGACGGGGTAAATACCATTGTATTCTTTACCCACGAACCTACTGCCAGGCTATTGCTGGAAGTAGTATGCATAGCGATGGTACCGGTTACAGGTACTACCTGCATGCTTAATACCGGAATACCAATGGCATTCTGCAATTGTCCATAGTAGCTAAACTGGTAGCGCTGCCCGCCTATTAAATTGATCGTCTGCACATTTTTCCAAACAGCCTGTCCGGCAGTATAGGTACAATTTCCGCCTGTATTATTGTACAGGTAGTGCGTACCTACATCTCCGTCGCCGGAAACATCGGCAATACTACCCTGGATAGCGCCGTTCAGGCAACCGGACAAGGCCCAGCCACCATCCGCCGTACTGATAGCGGTAGGTAATTGAGCATCTGTGCTACCGAAAGTTTCCCGGAATTCAGCTACACCATTGCTTTCACAAGACAGCGTGATGGGAGAAGCGGAAAAACTGAAATATAAAGTGCCGGTTGCAGGCGGCGTAAAGGTGAAAGCGGTATTGGCCACACCATTAATAGTAGTGGTGCCTGATGCGGCAACTTCTACTTTACTGCCGGCTCCGCTGCTCAGGCCGGTAACCGCATCGCTGTACACCAGAAATTTCGCTCCGGTACCTAAAGCACTCAGTGCCGCGGTAGGGTAATATACTGTTACCTGCTGGCTGAATGCATTGGTATTTTGCAGGCGCCAGATCCGGGTAAAGCGGTTATTGGCATTGGTAAAACCGGTCATGGCTACGCTGGTGGCAATACTACCATTGTTATCGCCCCATACCAGCAATTGTTTATCTGTAGCGATGGTACTTGAGTTCGCTGCATTGGTGGCAGCAGCCGTACCAGCGGCAACCGTTACCTGGCTGGTAGCGGTATTAATGCTCTGGCTTTGTTTCTGGTTCAGTGCCGTATTATCATCGCGGCCAATACCGGCAATGTTGTTGGCATAACCTGCTATTGCATAAGTAGTGGTACCATCGCTGGCGAGGTAATTTTTCGCCAGTGTTTGTCCGTATTTAACGGCCAGGTAACTTTCTACCTGGGTGATCTGCGTGGCGGTAAGTCCGGTGCCATAGGCAATGTATTCAGACATATTACCGGTATAATAGTTACCGCCGCCGTATAATCCTCCTAATCCAAACTTGTTATTAGGGGTGGTGGAAGGGTTAAAAGAAAGGGCGCCGGTATTACTGCTAGCCAATACATTGCCACGGGTGGCAATGTATTGGGTGGAGCCTGCCGTTTTTGAATAAGTATAGATTATGTCCTGACCTATCGTCGTTCCTGTGGTCGTTACTCTTCCGTTTGTTGCATTGAAAAAATCCCAGTAAATAATACCATCTACCCAGGGTAAATGGCTGCTGATGCGCGTGCCGTTTGATCCATCGCCGAAAACGAAGCCGTAGGTAGTCGTTTCATTTGTATAGCGGGCCTGAATAAAGGAGCTGAAACCGGTTACGGCAGTTGTTCCTAATACACCAGTTGCCTGGTAGTAATTGGAAGTACCATTAAATACAATAGCCGGGTTGAAGTTTACGAGGTTAGCCGTATTGCTGCGCCAGGTGCCTGTTCCGGTAAGGTTTGTACCAGCCTGGTTATTCCAGGTGGTTTTTGCCGAGTTATCCGTAGTGGTAACCCCATCATCCGCGCGGACCCATACGGCTGCGCCGCTCACGCCGCCGGGATTGGGCTGTGCTATGAGGTTATTGGTCAATAAAAAGGCAATGAATAAAAAAGAACCGGCTGTTTTTCTTTTACCTGAAAGAACAGGATTTTGCTTACTGTTTCCGGCAAGCATCCTGATCTTGTTTTTCAGTTGGGTAATGGTAAAATGCATAAGCAGAAATGAATAATGATTATTTTGAATTAAAAAAAATACTCGTGTTTATTGTGTAAAAGAAAGCGCACAAGAGAGAAAAACGAACCGGTTCTGCAGGCTTTTAAATGCTGAATTTTATCACCTCAAACAGGCGCTCATTTCGGCACAAACGTGCAATGAGCCCAGGCAACAAGCAGCTATTAAAAATGAATTAAGAAAATCAAGTATCCTTTCGCATGTTTACGAAAAAGGGTACCTAACAACTACCAGCTATTGCAATATCCTTTTTGTGTGCATAACCAACTGAACTGGATCAACCAGGGCCAGGTGTAAAAAAGTTTTTTGCAGCATTTCAGATTTGGATTTGAAAACGATTAAGGTTTTGGATTTGAAACAGATCCGGTAAAACCATTAACTCCATCATAAAGTGGTTTAAAGAAACCACGATATATCTGGCACACCGGGTATTTCCGGTAATACAGATGGAGATTGGTTGGTTTGCACCAGATCATTGGACTGTATTACAAATAAAGGGTAATAACAAAAGGCAAAACCTTGAGTTTATTCGATAAAACCCAAAACCTATTCGATCTTTTCTCAATTCATTCTATTTTCTCAGGATTAACACGATTCATTTTTTTCACATACATATAGATATCTATCTCATTTTAAATTTGTTAACAGCAGGATTGTCACCACGAAGTGTGTCACCAAAAAATTTGGTGACACACTTCGTGGTGACAACTTTTTTTTGGGTTATGCAGAAATGATTACTTCTTTAGCAATGACCGATAGCATCAGCATGCAATATTTGCGGTGTTTTGAGACGGGGTATGCCTACGTCTCTACATCATTATCGCAAAAAAAAGCCGGGCTGTAGAAACAGCCCGACGTAATTCTAATCCTAATCCTAAAAATCCTATAAGAATGGATAATTATATTTTATCCATTACTCTTTTATAATTTTTTGCGTAGCGAGTTTCTGACCATCCTGCACAATTTCCGCTACATAAAATCCCTGCAGTAAATCACCCACGTTCATTACATAATTGGCAGATGAAACTTTTACCGTTTTCAATACCTGGCCCAGGTTATTGATAATGCGTAATTCGCTTATGCCCTGCAATCCGCTGAAGAAAAGCTGATCTTTCACCGGGTTCGGACTGATGACAATGGAACGACTGTCGTTGCAACGCAGTGTTTTTACCGCGCTATACGTAAAGTGTCCGTCCTTGTCCATCATCTTCAGCCGCAGGTAATTGGTAACGCTTTCTTTCAGGTTGATGAACGACGCATAGCTCTTACCATTCTGTGAATTACCTGCTGCGGTTACTTTTGAAGCCGTCGTCCAGGTAGTACCATTGGTGCTTTGCTCTATTTCGAAATAGCTGGTGTTTTGTTCGGAAGCCGTTACCCAGTTCAGGCGGGCGGTACAGCCGTTGCTGGCTGCATCGAAACTTACTAAAGTGAGCGGCAGGATAATAGCGGTTGGTACGTTATAATCTTCTACTTCGCCATTGGCGATATTCAACACGTACGTACTTCCTTCTGTGCGATACACATCATCGATTGGTGCATCGCTTACCACTAATCTTTGTTTATAGTTCGGAGAAACGCCAAACGGTGCTTTCAGGGATACCGGAACAATTACCGGTGTACCTACGGCAGTAACTACTGCGCTTCCAGCATACGTGGCCGGGTTGCCGTTTCCATCCAGGTCGTTGGCAAAGTTTCCATCATTGTTCCAGTCGAACCACAGGCGATAGTATACAGTAGTACCCGCCTGGTTCGCGTTCAGGCTTACCGGAACATCGTACGTATTATAACCGCTGCTTACCAGGCTACCTAAACCATCATCATAATTATCGGTACTGGCGGTAGTGTTTCCTGCACCTACGGAAGCAGATTCCGTATTCATGCTGGCACCGGCCCATACACTGGTGCTGGAAATGTTGGTATTATCGTAATCAGCCGGGTGGCTGCTTCCCGAAGCCGTAACCATCGTACAGGTTGTTAATCCGGCATTCGCTACCGGCCATTTGGCAATATCCAGGTCTCCGTAATCTGCTGGTTCCAGAACGGAAAGGGTAACGGGATTCGTGGTAGTTGCACAAGCATCCCGGGCTACACTCGCCCGGTATTGATAACCGGTCCAGGTGGTGGTATTGGCTGTAATATTCAGCGTGCTGGTGGTGGCATCGGAATAGGAACCGTCCGCATCGCTGTAATCCAGTTCATCCATATCTGTCCAGGTAGTACCATTGGTACTGTACTGCCATTGGTAAGCAAATGGCCCTGTACCACCCGGCGTTACGCTAAAGCTGGTAGCATTGCCCAGGCAAATAGACATGCCGGAAGGCTGGGTGGTAATATCTACCGCTGCGCCGGTAAGCGAACTCAGTACAAAGGAAGCAGTGTTATTGGTATAATCGCACTCGCTCACATTGGTGCTGGCAATCGGCAGGTTCACCGGCACCGGGTCGGTACCGTTGTCATTCGCAATTACGTACAGCGTAATGGGTAAGGTATAAGCGCTCAGGTTCAGCACCTGTGTTTGTACCGCGGATTCACCCACAGGGATCGCTTCCTCCAAAGTAGCGGTAACGGCAAGCCTTACTGCACCTGCCTGTGCCGGGTTGCCTACATAAAACCGGATGGGGGTACCGGCCGGTAAAGTAGCGGAGCCGCTATTGGTTACTGTAAAATCTACACTTGCCGCATTGGACGGATAAGAACATACACCCGGTGTAAGCCGGAACAGCGATGTTGAAGCATTCGGCATGGCAACCGTACCCGGTGTGAGCACATTGGTATTCACCTGTAAATTGTACACGTTGTAATTATAGAAACCAGACCCCGGCGGATACTCGCTCATAGTATTTCTTTCCTTTACCGGGATAGACAGGTTATCATTAACATTGGATGAACGGTAGCCACGCTGATTCCAGAGTTTACGGGCAGGCTGCCAGGCCACCGTACCCGTACTTGAACCAAATACCCGCAGTACACCTGTCTGGGCTGAAGAGACACCTGATACGCAGATGAATTCCGCAGCGCCGTCATTATCCACGTCGGCAACTACCGGGTGTTCCATCCAGGTAGCCGTACCGGAGGCGAAGGTGAACAGGTTCGTAGGTGTTGCCGCATTTCCGTTAATTACCCGGATCTGCGTTTCATCGTTATAAATGATTTCCATGGTACCATCCCCGTTCAGGTCGAAGGCAGTAAGCCCCGTCTGTCCGGAGTTATCGGTAGTAGCCAATGTCCAAACCGGGCCGGTTAGCTTATTCAGGTTGTAGGCAAACAGGTTACGGGAAGAAGTGAAAATCACTTCCGAGTAATTATTCGCTTTGCCATCCAGCGTTTTCTCATTATAAACATTCGCAATAGCAGGCATTCCTGTGTAAGCGATACTATTGGCATTGTAGCTCATCTTCGCTTTCAGCACATTATTCACCGGATCCCACATTACAATGTTACCGGTAGCACCACTTGTATAACTTGGGTAAACGATATCCAGCGTACCATCCTGGTCGAGGTCGGCCACGGCTGTAGGGCCGTCATCATTAGCAGCGATGCCGGAACCGGCAATCGTACTCAGATCGCTCAGCGTAGTAAGCGTACCGGCTGTCAGGTTAACACCATACACTTTTGAGCCCGCCACAATTTCTTTACCGGGATTGGAGGGAATAATATCAATTACAACTATTTCATTTCCCCATCCACGGGTGGATGTACCATCGTAGGTACCGTCTTTACCAAAAGGCAGCGTGGTGGAGCCGGCCACTCTTTTGGTTAGGGTACCTGCGGCAATATTGAACTGGAAGACATCCAGTCCTACAATGATTTCCGGAACACCATCTTCATTGATATCGCTCACACGTGGCGAACCACCGATAAAACTGGTCTGGATCATGGTGGCGGAACGGTACTTATAATTGGTAGCACTACCTTTTACATTATTGAACACATATACATAGCGATCCGCACCTACCGTAATTACTTCCGGTATTCCATCGCCTTCTATATCGGCTACGGCGGTTTGTACGGTGGGTTGGTTTACAACTGTACGAAGCTGAATATCATACGCACCGGATTCAAAATCAGAACCATCGCCCTGGTATACGGTAATGCCGTCGCCGGCAGCACGGTTCACCAGGATTTCCGGCTTGCCATCGCCGTTCAGGTCGGCAATGGTAGGACTAACAGAACAAGCGAATTCATCAGCCGTTGGACTAACCCATTCCTGGCGAATACCAAAATTGCTCAGGCCGGTGGCCGGGCCGGTACAGGAAGGAATTACCAGCGGGCAGGCATCGATATCATCCACAATTCCGTTCAGGTCATCATCCACACCGTTGCCGCATATTTCAGGAACGCCCTTGATACCGAACGTAAAATATTTCACCCCATCGAAATCATAATCCACGCCCCAGCGGCCGTTGGAAGAGAACATGGGTACTTCCTGTACACCACTGGTGAAAGCGGCATTGTTGGCGACGATCAGGTACAACGCACCACTGGAACCAAGGCCCAGGGAGTTTGCCAGCAACCTTACCGTGCCAACAGAACCGGTTTCCTGGATCTGCCATTTGCGGGTAAGCCATTTGGCTACCGTAGTACCGGCAGGCACCGCCGATGCAGAAGGCAACTGCGCTCCGTTATCATCCGCCCAGCTCAAAAAGTTTTTATCGGATAAGGTATTGGTATTCGCAGCGTTGGTGGCCGCAACCGTTCCGATTCCAATAGTCGGATAATTAATGGCATTTACACTCTGACTTTGTTTCTGGTACAGGCCGGAAAGATCATCGCGGCCAATACCGGCGATATTGTATTTGAAACTACCGGCGGTAGTGGCATTCCACATCGCCGTAGTACCATCACTGCTCAGGTAACTGGTGGCGGCTGTTTGATTTAAGGTAACGCCCCATTTGAGCGCCAGGTAACTTTCTACCTGCTGACGCTGCGTAGCCGTAAGATCGGATTTATACATCAGCACTTCCCCGATATTTCCGTTATAAAACCAGGTACCTGCAAGCCCGCCAATGGCAAGCGGAGAACTTGCGCCTGCAAAGGCGGCAGTGGTGGTACCCGAAACGATGTTCGCTCCGTTATTGCGGGCCACATTTACCGATGGCGCATACCTGCCCGTCCATAAATAAGGCGTATAGGTAGCATAAGCCGAGGCAGAAACGCTGGTAGGATTGAGGTTCCATAAACCGTTTACCACATTGCCATTATAAGGCACAAACAAAGTTTGATACCTGGTAGCGGCACCGGCGGTTACCGGTTCCGAGAACGGTGCATTTACACCGGTTGTTTTATAATTATTGGTTACCGCAAATACATTGTAGGAAGTATTACCGGTAGTGGTTTTCCAGTAGCCACCCGCATTGGACAGTATATTGGTGCTGCCGTTGAAAGTAACAACCGGGTTAAAGTTCTGATAGGTCGTTGCTTTCGGCATATTGGCCGCGGTAGCCTGCGTTACATCCAGCCCGGTTACTTCACTCTGGTTTTTCCAGGTGGTTACGCTGGTTCCGGATTTAGTGATACCGGCATCGCCCTTGAACCACCAGCCGAGGTTCAAGCCGATATTACCCGGTGCGGTAACACTGCCGCCAAATGTAAAATAGGAAGTGCCGGCAGGCCAAACCACATCCGCATAATAATAGCTGACACCATTATATACAACGGTATTCAAAGTAGTGGTGGCATCTCCTGCGCCAAAGCTGGCATCGGTACTATTAAAGAGCAAAGGACTCTTCACATTCAGGCCGCTGACCGGATACATTACCCGAACAGTTTGGGTGATATTACCGGTGTTGGTTATTTTCCAGATGCGGGTAAGCCTGCGGTTTACAAGGCCCATATCGGAAATGATGGTGGTACCGGCAGCACCGGCATCGCCCCAGATCAAAAACTGTTTATCCGCAGCAAAGCTGCCGGTATTGGCCGCGTTGCTCAGCTGCGCCGCTCCCAGCGACATGATCACTTGTGTGGCGGTAGTAAGATTGCTCTTACCCTGCTTTTGCAGTAGGATGGTATTATCATCCCGGCCGATCCCTGCGATATTATTGGCGTAGGTACTTGTGTTATACGTAACCGTACCATCGGTAGCCTGGTAATTATGACCAAGCGTGATACCATATTTTACACCGAGATAACTTTCTACCAGGCTGATATTGGCCGGCGTAAGTGCCGATGGGTAAATAATAGCTTCGGCGATATTTCCGTAAAAATTATTGCCGCTTACATAAGCCCCGATCTGTAGCCGGGAAGTAGTGTAGCCCACCGCTGTAGTAAAAGGGGCAGTTTGCGTACCATTCACATTAATGTATGATCCATTGGTGGTACCACTGCTAAACCGGGCTGTTCCAATGTAATGGCGGGTATCGGTAATGGGGTTGGTTTCGGTACCCAATGCGCCATTATGAAACATGCGCAGGCTGGTAGCGCCGGCACCATAAAAAGCATGGCCGGCGGTAACAGAACCAGACATCATATTTCCACTACCCGCGGCCTGCTTCAGGAAAACCACAAACTTGGTGTAGTTGCTGTTATTGGCCGCAGGAATAGCGGTCTGGCTGGTAAAATAATTCGTACCGGAAAACGTAACCGAAGGACTGAAGTTCAGCACATTGGCGGTTAGTTTCGGGCTGGCCGTTCCGGTGAAATTATTACTGTTATTCGCCAGGTTTTTCCAGCTGGTAATGTTTACGCCGGTTGCGGTAATGCCGGTATCGGCACGCAGCCACCCCGTAGCGCCACTTACACCGCCGGGGTAGGCCTGGGCCATTGTTTTACCCGACCACAATATAGATAACAGTAAAAAAGAAGCGAAGCTGACGCTCTTTTTAAAAACAGGAACAGGAACATGCCTGGCTTTTTTTGTAAGCATGTTTGCCTGTTTTTTTAATCTGGTGATGATTGAATGCATAAGCAGGGGATTGATTAAGGACTATCTTGAATCAGAAAAATTTCAGCAGGATTGACCGGAGCGGAAAGGATCGTGCATGATAAAAAAGACGATCCGTTTGCAGGCACTATTTAAATGCAGGAATTTTAAACTATCAGCTGATTGCTGATGCAGAAACAACGATGAAACTACCGGGAAAAACAGGTGGTTAGCGCTGATAAAAACGATTAAAAGAAAAGAGGATCAGGCCTTGCATTTTTATCCAAAAAATACCGGAACGGCAACTGCTGGCTGAAGCATTATCTTTTGGGGTATAACCGGTTCCGCAGGATAAAACCCCGGGCCGTCCATAAAAAATTTTTTGAAGAACATCTTGGGATCGGATTTAAAAAACGGTTTAATGAATTGGATGATATGCAAAACCAGTTATACCTGTTGTTCTATGAAAACAACAATTGAAAAGCACCATCACGTATTCAATCACACATTTCTTTACCGGCTATACAGATGGAGATCTATCAGCTTCTAACAGCTCATTGATCGGTTTTACAAATAACGGAGAATAACGAAGTGTAAAACTTCGACTTCATTCGAGAATATCTCGAAATTATCCGATAAAATATCGAAGGAATTCGAGGCTTTTTTTTAGGAATGTCCGATTTTCATTCCTGTTCATTTTTCTTCCCTGTATTTTTAATTGTCACCACGTATAGTGTCACCATTTTTTTTGGTGACACTATACGTGGTGACAAGTTTTAACACAGATACAAGTACGAATGAGCACAGCCAAATACATACGGCATCATAAACAAAATGCTGATTGCAGCAAGCCCTCGAACTTCGGAACGCAAAGCATTGTCTGAAAATTTCCTTCCAGCATCCTGTAATAAAAAATGCCTGCCTCTTTCGAGACAGGCATTCATTTTCCTTCTAAAAAAATAATCAATTCTTAATATTCAAATTCGCTCCTGCTTTCACCCTTACCGAACCGGCAGGATTAACATAAATAGATTTACAATCGGCATTGGCCGTTACGCTTACCGCATGCTTTATGGTAACCGCAGTAGTTGCGGTTGGAACCGTACCAGATTCCCAGATTGCAGGATCGTTCCAGTCGCCGGAACCAAGTGTGGCATTACCTGCAGGTGCCGCAGTACAAACAGGGCAGATGGGATAGCGCATCGCAATACCATTATCGGTAGCCAGTAAAATCCGGTTCGTAAACGTATCTACACATACAAACTTTACATTATCCGAAGGCAGACCATCCCCAACGGTAAAGCGCTGGTAACTGGTAGCAGCATCAATTGCTTTTCCGGTAGTGTAGGTAACCAGGCCTTTGCTGGTACCAATGTAAATATTGCCCGCTTTATCGCCGGTAATGGCATTGTTATTTACAAGCGCACCTCCGGGAAAAATGGTCGGAAAATTCACGCTCTTCCAGGTGCCGTTTTTATAAACATATACGCCCCCGCTTTGCAGGCCTATCCAAAAACCGGAAAGGGGGTTGCCATAAATCGCCTTGGCAATAAATCCATCTGGCAAAGGAGCATTGGTCTGGTCGAAACGGCCGATGGTATCACCAGTGATCATATTGTACCGAAGAAGCTGGTTTTTACCGAAATTGGATGCGGCAAATATCCAAACCTCGCCCAGTGTACCGCCTATGGCCGAACAGTTTCCGTTGCTTACTTCTACCATCTCCGTGATTTTCGTAAAAGCACGTGGCGAGAAAATGGAATTGGTTCCCCGGCCAACTGCTCCTGTTGTAAAAGGACTACTGTACTGCGCATTATTTGCCGTCCACACACGTGCATACGGATAACTAACGCCACTCATATTTTGATCGATGAATAAACTTTTTACATTCCGGTTTGGTAAGCCATCGCTCTGGCTGTAATAGGTATTATTGAAAGTGGTATCCGGAAAATAATTAACGCCACCACCTGTGGCCGTATTTACATTACTGCCGCTTTGTGCAACCCACAAACCACCGCTGGTATCGCTCTTTATATCCAGAATATTATGATTGCCTAAAGCCGTAGTTTTCTGCCAGAATCTTCCATTGTATTTGTACAGTCCTTCATTGCTGGTACCTGCCCATATATGCCCGCTTTTGGCTACGCCGATGGCGGTGAAAGAATTGGTAGTAAACTGCGGAGTATTCGCCATGTTGAACAGCGAATCCGCGAATACACCTACCGCCCGCCAGGCATCTGCCACCACCTGTGTTTCCGCCGGCGATAAACCCAATACGATACAGGCATTAATGGAAGCCATTTTCGCGGTAGCGTAATTGGAATTCGGCGTCATATTCTGTTCGGCACAAAAAGCAATTTTTTGGGATTTATCCCAACCCAGGCCGGTAATGTTATAGCTGTACCCATTGCCATTGGTACCGCTGCCGCCATCGGTAACCAGGTAAAACCATTTGTTTAAAACGCTACTGTTGGTATGTACCCCGCAGTAATCATTTGTCTTTTGACCCGGTACCGGGCAACCTTCATAAGTGGTTTGTCGCCAGAAATTCGCCCGGTCGCCATAAGTATCCGGAAGATTCATGGATCTGGGATCGTTCATGCTGCGCAGGCCGGTGCCGGGTGTCGCGGTAATTTCTTCGCCTATTTTCCAGGTGATTTTGCTGCCGCCGATGCCGGAATAATGTTCCAGGCAGGCACCCCATATATCGCTGAATCCTTCATTCAGGGCGCCTGATTCCCGCTCATACACCAGGCCCGCAGTAGAATCGCATATGGCATGGCCCAGTTCGTGTCCTATTACATCCATCGATACTACCGGTCGATAACCATTCGCATTTCCCGTCGATAAAAAACTACCATCGCCATAATACATTGCGGTTCCATTCCAGAAAGCATTATCCATCAACTGTGGATTACTGTTATCGTCCAGCTCCCGCACATGCACATAACTGGTAATCCGGCTGCCGTGGTTATCCCAGCTGTTGCGGCCATGAACATTTTGCCAGTAATCACTTACCAGGCTAGCGCCCAGGTGTGCATCCAGCGCAACATGATCGTTACTGGCATTCTGGTGTTCGCCGAGGGTCCAGTTATTATCGTTATCTGTAAAATCTGTAGCGAAAGGTTCGCCTGCTGCCTCCAGGCGTCCGCCAAAATTCAGGGTAACAATACTATCTCCGTTCATGGCTGCCCGCAGCCGGTACTGAGGCGTTGTGGATGCACCATTCATAAACTGACCGGCAACGATGTTCCGGGTCTGGCTGTACATAGTTTCCGCTACACCATTCGCATTAAAATGCTTGATTAGCGAATTGGTAAATACCACAGATCCATCGGCCACATTTACATAAATATAGCGGCGGGTATAAGGCCGGGTAGTGGTGATCTCAAATTTATACGCCAGCACCAGGGTACCGGGGTGCATCAGCCGGTCTTCTACAATCACCAGTTCACCAACCGGCTTGCGGCTGCGGGGCTGATCCCATTCCACTACAGCGTTCCCCAGGAAAGCGCGTATGTTTTGCAATGCCTGTGCTTCAGTAATTGCGGGCCGCATTTCCAGGCTGTCGCTAATGGGATAGAATTCCATTTGCAGGGTGCGTACCTGGCTGCTTTTACTGGTTACCTTCATGATGCCGTGTTCTACCTTAACACCCTTATAATACTGCTGAATTTTATCGATCTGAACGCCGTTGTAATCAACCGGGCGGCCTGCAATTACCAATGCATCTGCATTGGCGCGAAGGCCGAGCCTGCCCGAAAGCCAGCCGGTAATTTCTGACTGGCGAACATTTAATTTATCGGAAAACAAAACTGCTGCCTGCGTGGGTGTTTTCATATTTAGTTCCATCCGGAAGCCTTCATAATTAGCAGACCTTGCGGCGGCATTCATGTTAGATAAAGATGGTTGTGCATAAGAAAAACACACAATACATAAAAATAAGGCTAAGACGCCTATACGGTTAGGAATGGCCTGCATCACTTGGGTTTATAATCGGGGTTGAGCAATCAATAACGTGGCAAACCTAACAGGAGCAAGCATTTCCTACTACGTGTTTGTAGACAGGCGGTTGAAACGGCGGACTGACGGATAAAGAAAAACACAAGACCATCGGAATGATTTAAACACATACATATCGTTACCTATTTAATCACACCAAGCATAAGACTGCGTTTAAAACCCGGAGCTATTATGTATTTACTTTTCTTTTTTGTGCCATCATGGCTTTGTAATGAAAAGCTTTTGATCGAATGGGTTTCAGGTATCTATAGCCAGTAACCAATTGTAAAGAAAGCTGTCTGTTAATTAGCAGGAATAAGGTTACGAATAATCAGGAATGACTTCTTCAAAGTATCAACTTTTTAGGACGGGAAGTTGTCACCACGAATAGTGTCACCATTTTTTTTGGTGACACTATTCGTGGTGACAACTATTTTTTTACTGTTTCTTTTTCTACGGCTTTATAAATTATTGCCATCGGCTGCTCTTCGCCTGCGGCAGCGCATATAAATTAACTTCAGTAGTAAGCGTTGTCTCAATATTTTTTTATGAAAAAAATCGAAGAAGTTCGAGATTTTGCAATCTTCTGCTACCCTATTTTGTAGGCCGGTACAGTTACCTGGGTGAAAGAGATAAAACAAGCAGTATACTTATGCTGCGTCTTATTTATACGCACCCTGACTGTACGTCTGTAATCCTGATTTGGTCTAAAGCAGCTTCTTGAAAAACCTCTTTTAGAAATGTAAGAGGCTTCCTGCTATTATCATTACTGCATGTTCGTGTGCAGTATCTGTCTTATGCTACAGCCTTTACCTGCTGAACCAAAAGTATAATGACAAAAACGCTTGTTTTAAAATACCCGCACCAACTATCAAAAAGCTTTTTCTTATGTGCATTCCTGCTGGCTATGTTGTTCACTCACCTGACCGCACAACCCGAAAGCACATATGACATTCAGCATTTTACTACGGAAAACGGACTTTCGGAAAATAGTGTTACCGACCTTTCTTTAGATACCAATGGTACTTTATGGTTAGGCACGCAGGGCGGGCTGCTAAAATTTGATGGAACCCGTTTTAAACCCTGTACAGATATTGATAACAAGGTCGTCATCAAACGGATTACCAACGTGATCACTACTACAAAAGGCAAAACCTATGTACGGTTTGAAAACAATGCTTCCGGATATGGCAGTTTAAATAAAGATTATCAATTACAGGTTGATCCGGAATTAAAAAGGGCATCCCTTGTTTTTTTTGCGAAACAATCAGAACCAGTCATTCTCGATCCGTTGTTGAAAGGCTGCCCCGGTTTTACCAGAGAGGATATTACCAGCAGGCTGGATTACATTATTCGTAACCAATACGGTTTATCTGTAAATGACCACCAGCTTTATTATGTTTTCAACGATAGAATTGAGTGGGCTGATACCAAAGCCCGCCTGATGAGAAAGTCGGAACTTCATTGCTGGATCCAGCTTTCTACGGTAGTAGATGATCTTTTTTTTGGATTTGATGATTCGCTTAACGTAATTGCCGCTAAAGACGGCATAAGGTTGAATGCGTTACCAGCTACAGCAGGCTTTAAAAAAATTCTGGCTGGTATAAAGCCGCCCATGAGGCCTTCGCTGTTCAAAAACGAATCCAATAGCAGCATACTTGCCAGCGGTAACCAGCTCTGGCTCATCCAAAAAAAGAATGGTTTGCTGGATGCAACGCTTATTTATTCGGGCCTTGATTTTAACTACCCCAGCAATGTTATTTTATATGATGAGGCCCATAAAATTCTTTTTATCGGCACTTACACATCCGGATTTTACATTGCCAAAAAAAATAATTTCAAAACAATTGTCTTTGACTCTGTCAACCAGGTTCAAAACAATGTTTACGCACAAATTCAAACAGATGACAACACGGTATTGATGCCGGCTTATTCCTATAACCCCGAAACAGGTAAAGCCATTGCCGTGAAACGGGATATCCCCTTTTTTTCAGGCCTGTACATTTCTGCTGATCGCCGGTTATGGTACTCTACTTACAACGACCTTGTATATACAGATATGCGATTACAGCATGCTGACAGCATTCCTTTTCCACAACATGGCTCCCGTTATCCTGCCGGAAGCTTTATGGAAGATGAACAGCAACGGTTATGGTTTGTAAATGATAATTCCCTGGGGTATATTGACAGTAATAAAATTCATTATGTTTTTAATGACCATCCTTATTTCACCAAGTATAAAATTAACCAGGTATTCAGCTATAACGACGATACTTTATGGATTGCCTTTAGCAATGGAATTGCGTTGTTCGATAAAAAAAAGCAACAGTTAAGCACCCGGTATTTACTCGCCGATAACTATGTACGTCATATTTACCGGGCAAAGGATGGCAGCATCTGGATTGGTACTTACGGTAATGGTTTTTACAGATATCTGAACGGAAAATTCATTGCCTTACCGCTGGATAAATACAAGCATTTATTGTTCGTTCATTCCTTTAATGAAGACCATAACGGATTTTTCTGGATACCAACCAACAATGGTCTTTTCCAGTGCCTGAAAAAAGATTTGGATGATTATGCTATCAATCCTGGAAAAGACGATATCTATTATTATTATTATAAAAAAACAGGGAAGTATACCAGTGAATATAACGGTGGTGTTGAGCCTGCATCTGTCTTTTACAAAAAGCACCTGTTGCTGCCAACACTCAACGGAGTAGTGAGTTTTCTGCCAGACTCTGTTCAACCCTATTTGCCGAATGACAAAATATGGGTAGAACAAATTAATGTAGACAACCATCCGTTAGCCTTGAATGATAGTTTTAAATTAGCGCCCGATTTTCGGCGTCTTGAAATTAGTATTTCAGCTCCTTATATGGGTGATGCCGTTAATAATATTGTTGAATATAATTTACCCGAAAATAGTAATAGCTGGTACCCACTGGATGCTTCAGGAACCATTAGGTACAACCAGTTAACAGCCGGTAATTACCACCTGAGTATTCGTAAGCGAACCGGGTTTGGCCATAATCATTATACTTACCGCACCATATCGTTTACCGTTTCGCCCTACTGGTACCAGACCTGGATTTTCCGACTTGCTTTAGTGCTGTTCCTAGTGGCGATTATTTACTGGGCGTTCCGGTGGCGTACTGCCGCACTCAACCGAAGCAAACTGAGCCTGCAGAAAATGGTAGAGAACCGCACTACAGAATTAAAACAAACCGTTACGGAATTACACGCTTCCCAGCAACACCTGAGTCACGTAAACCAGGTACAGGAAAAAGCTATCGCTGTTATTTTACACGATATACAATCTCCCCTTTATTATATCGCCACTTCAGCACAACATTTTAACCGTCACTTAAACCAGCTTTCGCACCAGGAAATTCATGAATATGCAACCAGTCTTTCCCAATCAGCCGGAGAAATCAACAGGTTTGCGAATGAACTGCTGGAGTGGCTGATCTTTAACCAGGATCATCAGCCATTGACTAATGATGTGGTGCATTTGCCCGTGTTGTTACAGGAAATAAAAAGCCTGTATGATGAGATTTCCAAATTCAGGCAAAACACGATTGTAATTGAAACCAATAGCGTAGGACAAATTATTGCCGACCGTAATAAATTAAAACTGGTAATCCGCAACATCGTTGATAACGCAAATAAGAATTCCACCAACGGACAGATTATCTTATCTACCTATTACGATCCTTCGGGCAATGTAGTAATTACCATAACCGATAACGGTACCGGCATGACGGCAGAGCAGTTAGAGGCTTTGCAACAAGACATGCCGGAGAATACCCAGTTTTTTCAAAAGGGAAAATTGGGCTTTATGCTGGTAAGGGATTTTTTGAAACTTATGAATGGCGAACTAAAGATTATCAGCGAAAAGGATAAAGGAACCGTTGTAAGCATTATACTAAAACCAGCCAGCCATTAGTGCATAACAGCTGACTGGAAATATTATTACCGGAAGTTGATTTATTAAGATTTCTTACAACGGATAGAGTTCGGCAATTGATTTCAATTCAAACATGTTATTCACTCTCAGCTTTGAAAAGATTTTTGCTTTGTGCGTAGCCACCGTAGTACTGCCGATATTCATTACCTGGCAAATATTCATTACGGATTCTCCTTTTGATAAGTGCCGCAACACTTCCAGCTCCTTTCTGGTAAGTGCGGCAAACGGATGTGTGTACGTACTGAGCGTACTGTTCTTACCGAAATAATAAGGGCGCATTTCTTTGCTGATATACACATTTCCTTCTGCCACGCATTTTATGGCGCGGATGATCTCCTGCTCTTCGCAGCCTTTGCGGATATACCCCATTGCACCCATATTGAGGTACATCATTCCAAATATTTCCTCCTTATTCATAGAGAAAATAATAACCCCGGTGCCAGGGCGAATAGTGAGAATCGTTTGCAAAATGCCTTGCGGATCGGTCCTGGGCATATTCAAATCCATCAATACAATTTCAGGGGAGGTTTCTTTTACCAGAGAGATAATTTCATCTCCGTTGCTCGCTTCATGAATTTGAACCTGGTCGAAATTGGCTCGTAGAAGATACTTGATGCCCACCCTGATAATAGGATGGTCATCAGCAATAAGGATTTTCAACATTGGATAAAAAGCTTTAGGGGGTTGTACATGCAAGGTACTTGTTCAACAAGCCCATGTAGAACTTTAATTGACGAAAGCTTTCACTAAAAAAGATTTTATATTGTAAGCACTTGATTTTCAATCACAATTTTTTATGCTTTTAATTTCACGAAGTACGTAATCGTTTATAGCGGCAAAAAAAACAATTAAACAAAATGCTATATAAATTCGGAAATCCGGCTTTTTGTTTATCGCTGCCCATATCACCAAATTCATTTTCCAGAGGAGGAAATGCTCATTATCAGAAGCATTTTACTGTTCCTAAGTCGTTTACTCATTCAAGGCATAATTTCATATTAAGGAATCATTAATTTTTATAGCTTTGAAAGTTGTCGTGCTTCCATTTGAAAAAGTTTGCCACCATATTACTCCTTCTATCTTTATGCATAACGCCATGGTCGTTATATAGCCAGGAGAAACGATTCGTACAGGTAGTGGATTTATATGGAGATCGCATTCTTTTACCAGCCATACCGGCACCTGCTCCTTTTGATTCACTTTCAGAACCCAGTATTCAGGCATTTTATCAAATGGTAAACCAGCCATCCTTAAACGTATTGCTGGATACCCTTCTTTCCTATAAGAAAAGTCATACCCTGCCCGACTGGCTTTATTACCAGCTCATCCGGAAAACGGCCAATGCCATTAGTCCAAAAGCGGAAAACTATCACCGCTACACTTTATATAAATGGTTCCTGCTGGCCCATTCGGGTTACGATGCTACCGTAAGGATCATTAGTGGCAACCGCCTGTTGTTTTATGTACAGAGCAATGATAATGTGTACAATATCCCTTACCAGGTGAGTAATGGCAAACAGTATGTGTGCCTGAACTTTCATGATTACAGTGGTATTGATCTGGAGCAGGAAAAAGCCTTTCAGAATGTGATTCATATTCCCGGTGCGGATCAGCCTTTTTCTTACCGGGTAAATCAGTTACCGGCTTTTAATAATAGTGTGTACATACAGAAAGATCTGCGTTTTGTATACCACGATAAGGAGTATGCTTTTAAGATCCGGCTGAACCCGGTGATGAAGGACATTTTTGCGAATTACCCCGTAGTGGATTTTGAATCGTGTTTCAATATTCCGCTGAGTGATGAAACCTATCATTCACTCATACCGGAATTAAAAGCGGCCATTGCCAGCATGAATCAGCAAAACGGAATCGATTACCTGATGCATTTTACCCGTTATGCCTTTCCGTTTGAAAAAGATGCCGATCATTTCGGCAAAGAAAAACGCCTGGCACCGGAAGAAACCCTGCTATACGAATACAGCGATTGTGAGGACCGTGCGGCCTTATTTTTCTACCTTGTAAAAGCCATTTACAACCTGCCGATGATTACGTTGCTCTACCCCGAACATGTAACCATTGCCATTCAGTTTGATAAACCCATCGGTAAAACCATCCGCTATAAGGATAAGGATTACACTGTTTGCGAACCAACCCCTCAAAGCGAAGACCTGAAGATTGGTCAGCTTCCGTCTTCCCTTCGGAAAGCGGCCTTTGATGTGGGTTATGAGTATATACCGAAATAGTCGATAGTCGATAGTCGATAGTCGATAGTCGATCAACACATTATTGATAAAACCGGTTGGCAATATTTTCATATTTTCTGCTTTCGGATAATCCATTCTATTTCCGCTCTTGTCCTGTATTATCCGCGCCATCCTTCCATCCGTAAAATCCGCGATCAAATATCCGCAATCAAAAAGAGCCCCGGTAGAAACCGGGGCTCGTACACTTATGAGAAATCTTGCTTAAAAAATAGATTAAAACTTCGTCCAGCCTTTGTACCAGTTGGCGAAATCACCACTGGAAGCAGCCGGAGAAATAGCACCCCGGAAATTCACTACTTCAATTTTGTTAGGAGCAGTAGGATTCGCCGCCATTGCAGCAACCAGTTTGGTATCGGTAAAGCTTACATTGTCAACTACAGGAGTGGTGGCAGTAGGGAAGTTCAGATTCGGTGTGCTGGTATTACCATAAGGGGTAAAATCATAATTGGTGTAATCGAAGGGACGGGTATAACCTGCACCGTCTGCAAGTGTGGTGATTTTATTGGTAAATGGTGAAGCCTGGCCTCTGAACCATGCATCAACCGCAGTTGTAGAACTACCGCCAGTACCGATATAGCTAACAGCTGTACCACAACCGGCAATTAAAATATTTTTAAGGCGCAAAGTAGAATCGGCAATATTTCCGCTGGTAGCAGTACCAGTCTGGTCGTCAATGACAATACCATTCGCCCAACCCATAATAATGGTATTATAAATAGAGATGGCTGAGTTACGGCGAATTTGTACGGCAGAACCTAAATAGTTGCTGCTTCCAACATTGTTTAAGGTAGCACGGGGTCCAATCACCGTACAGTTGCTGAAGATCGCAGCCGTTTTAGGCGTAGCCGTAGTACCGGTAGCGTTGTTATCGCTTTCGAAAGCTTCTGATTTTGAAATATCCGCGATCGAAGAATCACGAACAATTAAACCGAACTGAACCTGGCCGGAGAAACCATTATCCGTATCGAAATCATCGTCCTGCGTTTTGTAGGCAATCAGGTATTTACAGTTCACTGTACCACCGAACCACTCAATGGCGTCATCTTTCGCATAGCTGATCTGAATATGGTCAATGGTAGTACCACGGCCAACAGCGGCCAGTGTTAAGCTATTGATTTCGTTGTCCGGCACAAACGCATAACCAGCATATTCAATACGTACGTATTGTAATACACCGGAGTTATCATCGTTATTAGGTGTTGGATACAGCGCATCACCGGAACCGGCAAGACCACGGCCGGAACCGTCATTAATACCACCTTCCACCTGGTATAAACCCGGAATGTTATTGAACGCGGCATTTACAGCAGCGGTACCGCAGATAACCACCCCACCCCAGTCGCCGGATTTTGGCGTAGGCGCGTTAGACGTAAAGATGATTGGCTCAGCAGCGGTACCTTTTGCGTTAATTTTCGCACCACGTTTAATGATTAGGGCTGCTACATTAGAACCAGAGTATTCACCTTTCACGGTAACACCGGCTTCTACGGTAAGTGTAACGCCTTTTTCGATAAACACCAGGCCGCTTAATACATAATTATTGCCTTTACGCAGGATGCTGTCTTTGGTAATGGTACCGGAAATGGTAATCGTCTGGCCGGTAGAACCGCCAGTGCCACCACCCGTATTTACATATACCGTTTGCGCGTCCATTTCAATCTTGCGACAGCCGGTAATAGCGATCAATCCAACAACCGCAACAAATAATAACTTTTTCATTTTCTATTTTTCTTAGATAGTTTGTCTTTTAAAAAGGGATGTATTTTCTTACAGGGAATAACCAAATGTGAAGGTGAAATTGGTGCCATACCGGCGGCTGAAACGGGTAGCGTCTACGCCTTTGTTGAAGGTTTCATTGCCATCGGTATTCTGATAATAATACAGCCGTTGGTTCAGGATATCGGAGATGTTCATCCGGATCTCTCCTTTCTTATTTTTCATAATTTTTTTAGCGATCTGGAAGTCCAGTACCGGGCGGGTACCTTCCCAGATGGCAGGCTGATTATTTCCCTCATCTCCGTAGAAAGCGATGCGGCGGCCTACCTGATTATACAACAGGGTAGCACTCAGGCCTTTGTCGCTCAGATCGTACCACAAACCCGCGTTGATCAGGTATTTGCTCTGGCCCTGGAAAGCCGCATCAAACAATACTTTGCCGGTAAAATCCTGGGTCTGTTTCATGTTACTGATGATGTAGGAAACGTTGGCCTGGAAGATGAGGTTATTCAGTTTGGAAGAGATAAATCCGAGACGCTTACGGAATTCAAGTTCAGGACCGTAGGTATAGCCATTGTCCGCATTTTCGAAGCTGTAGCTATTACCGCTTACGCGGTTATAACGCTGAAAGATAGGACGGTCGAAATATTTATAAAAAGCACCAATGGTCAACATTTCACCTGCTGCCGGATATAACTCATAACGGATTTCCGCATTCGTGGCTTTTGTACGTTTCAGGAGTTTGTTACCTTGTACGGTACCATTCAGTTCAAAATCATAATACGTAAAATCTGCCAGTTCTCTAAACTCCGGACGTACTACGGTTTGTGAACCCGCTACGCGGATATTGGTTTTGTTATTGAGTTTGTAGGTAAGGTTTACACCCGGTAAAAAGTCCAGCACTTTTGAATAAGAATGCTTAGGGCTATTAGCGAATACGCTACCAACCAACTGGTCATAGTTTTCAGCACGAACACCCCATACAGCACGCAGTTTATCGCCAAACTGGTTATCGAACTGAAGGAAGCCGGCATTCAGAATGGTGTTGGCGAGGTAACGGAAATTATCGCCCTTGATCATGTTGAAATTGAAATTGCCATTCCCGTAATTCTGCGGGCTGAAAATCTGGTCGGCAGGTAATTTCAGCAGCGCCGCGTTACCGGTAGTGGCGTCAAATTCCGTAGAAAAGAATTCAGCATCGAACAGGCGGTCTTTTATCTGTAATAGATAACCGGCTTTCAGCGATTGCTTTTTACCCAGCCAGTTGAAACCATAGGTTGCATCGCCCCCGGCAGTGTAGATATAATCGCTCAGGGTTTGGTAAAGACGGCTACCACTACGTTGTGAAAGGGTATTCCCAATCAGTGCCTGGTAACCAGAACCGGCTATATCATTATTTTTTGTGTACATCAGGCGACGCTGATCCGGCTGATAACCACTTAGCGAATTGAAGGAACCGAACCAATGGAACTTTACCTTACTTTTCAGCAGGTTATGATCACCGCTGATCTGGCTGTTAAAGAAAATATTTTCGCGAAAAACCAGTTCGTTGGCCTGTACGCTATCCGGCTTTACGCCACCAAAATCTTCCAGTCCGCTACGGTTGATAATGTATTTGGTAGAATTTACATTGAATAACACTTTAGCACTGATCTTATTATTCGCATTCAGGTTCAGCGATAAATTACCTAAAGCGCCCCATAAAACTTCCTGTGCGGAACGATCGTCATTGTATTCGGAGTTCTTGGTATACGTACCGTTGGTATTAATTACGTTATCATCCGTTTCATTCATGTTCAGTCTTGCCTGGCGGTTGTAGGTTACACCAAATACACCACCCAGGCTTTTGCCGCCCAGCACTTTGGTGTTGAAACCACCATTGGCCTGAAACTGCTGGTTGATAGGGAGGGAAATGGTATTGCCTGACCATACGTTTTTCAGGTTTTGCGCCAGTTGATTTTTAACCGACTGATTGGTTTTGTTTTCGTCGTTAAATTGGTTCTTAGTGGTATAAGGATTAGGTAGTTTACGGAAGCCATCATCAATACCTAACCAATCCAGTTTACCACCCTGGTAGCTATAGAAATCGTGCGAAACGGTTTGGGTATTGAAACCGGTACCGATCTGGATATTGAAAAAGTTTTTAGTAGGAATGTCTTTCGTATTCACCTGGATCAAACCGCCAGCCCACTCACCGGGTAATTCCGGCACAAAGGCTTTGTTGATTACGATGTTATCGATCATCGGAGACGGAATCAGTTCAAAAGAAAAGGTTTTGCGATCCGGTTCGGTAGAAGAAAGTGGAATACCATTCAGCATCGCCAGGTTATAACGGTCAGCCAGTCCACGAACAATCAGGAATTTACCATCCTGCAAAGAAGCGCCGGGTGTACGTTTCAGTACTTCACCGGTATTACGATCCGGGCTGCGGCGTACGGCTTCGGCAGAAATAACAGAAGCAACCGTGCTGGTATTTTTCTGGTAGGAAATCAGGGCACTTACCGATTCGCCACGGGCGGTGGTGGTGCTTCGGGCCTGTGCAGTAACGACTACACCGGCGCTGGTATTAGCGGCGGTTTCTAAAAGCACATCCAGGTTCACCACTTCACCGGCTTTTACCTGTACGCTAATATTTTTGGCTTCGTACCCAACATAAGAGAAAGTAAGATCCGTAGCTTTTCCGGCGGTGAGGGTAATGGTATAAGTACCATCAACGGTACTTTGCGTACCACCGGCAGCGCCTTTTATTTTAATGGAAACACCCGCCAGTGCTTCATTGCGGTTATTGGTGATTTTACCGGTCACTTTGCCTGTTTGGGCAAAAGTGAAAAGAGAAAGAAGAAGGAAAATACTACTCAGTGCGCTCCGTAACATGCAGTCAGTTTGAATTTGGCCGCAAAGCTGCCAGTTGAATGTTACCTCGGTGTTACGCCAATGTTAAGGAATCATTACCACAGGTTGGAATCGCGGAGTAGAAGGATAATGCGGAGTAAAAAGGCAGAATCGCGGATTAGCCGGATTAAGGGATGACACGGATTTGTTTAAGGTATATTGCTTACCGGTTGCTGGATCCCAGTATTCAGATTAACGGATGACAGGGATTTGTTTATGGAGGATAGGAATTCCGGCTCTTTCTTTTCTTAATCTGTCTTCATCAACAAATCCGTGTCATCCCTTAATCTTTCTCATCCGCGGTTCTGCCTTTGTATTAAAATCCGTGTTATCCCTCCATCCGCCAAATCTGTGATTCCGATGCTGTATTAAGTTATCATTAATTTATCCCGTTCTTACCACGGCTCCCGGCAACCTTTTACTTTTGAGCCCAAATAGCAAATAAGAATCATGGCATCACTAAACTCCATCCTGAACATTTTCACTCCGAAAAACAGGCTTTTTTACGATCTGTTTGAGAAAATGGTTGACCGGGTAGTGGAAATGAGCGTTGAGTTAAAAGAAATGGTAGCAGCGAAGGATTACGATAAACGGGCACAACTCAGCAACAGCATCGAGAACCTGGAGCACGTGTGCGATGAAATTTCCCATGGCATTTTTACCGAACTGGGCCGCAACTTCATTACACCGTTCGACCGGGAAGATATTCATACCCTGGCCAGTTCGCTGGATGATATCGCCGATCATATTCACGGCAGTTCCAAGAAAATGATGTTTTACAATGTAGACCCCAGTGATGATGGTATCCGTAAAATGGCCGACCTGATCCATATTGGCAGTAACCATGTAAAGAACGCGATCTACTGCCTGCGGAATATGAAGGACCTGAAAAAAATCACCGAAGCGCTGGTACGCATCAACGATATTGAGAATGAAGCGGATGACGTGTTCGATATGAGCATCGAAAAACTCTTCGCCAACGAGCCGGATGCCAAAGAAGTGATCAAGAAAAGAGAGATCTACCAGATCATGGAAATCGCCACCGATAAGTGTGAAGATGCCGGCAATGTCATTGAAACCATTATTATTAAATACGCTTAGGTAATTAGCAAATGTGAAAATTAGCAAATTAGCAAATGAACAGCCGGTATACTGCCTGTTCTCTTTAGCTTATCTGCTTCTCTTATTTCGTATTTGCCTCTTACTATTAAAATTTTACCGGCGACAGCCTTGTATTGTTAGCAAATCCACCCAATCTATCCGCAAAAGCAGTATTCATCAGCACTGCAGCATCTCGCATTTTCACATTTGCTAATTTGCTAATTTTCACATTAGATTTATGTTTCCTCTCCTTCTGATTATCATCGTTTTAGCCTTATTATTCGATTATATTAACGGCTTTCACGATGCGGCGAATTCTATTGCCACCATTGTTTCTACCAAAGTGCTTACGCCATTTCAGGCGGTACTCTGGGCTGCTTTTTTTAATATCGTAGCAGCCATGCTGTTCGACCTGAACGTGGCCGACGCGGTAAAAAGCATTGTAAATGAAAAAGCCATCGACCTCTGGGTAATACTGGCCGGCCTGCTGGCAGCCATCGGCTGGAATTTATTTACCTGGTGGTTCGGTATTCCTTCCAGTTCCTCGCATACGCTGATGGGCGGTTTTGCCGGCGCTGCCGTTACCAAAGCAGGCATGGCAGGCCTGGGTAATGTGGCTAAAATTTACACTACCATCGGCTTCATTTTCCTGGCCCCGATCATTGGTATGATCGTCGCTTTTATTATCACCGTTATCATCCTGAACATTTGCCGCAAGGCCAACCCCTATAAAGCCGACCGCTGGTTTAAAAGACTGCAACTGGTAAGTAGTGCCGCCTTTAGTATTGGCCACGGTGCCAATGATGCCCAAAAAGTAATGGGTGTAATTGCCGCCGCCGTGCTGGTATATGTAGGTGCCACATATGCTAACCCTGCCGATATCCCCGCCTGGCTGCACATTGATATGCGGGGCGGAAAAATACACGACATTCCGCTTTGGGTAAAAGCTGGTTGCTATACGGCCATTGGTTTAGGAACCATGAGTGGCGGCTGGAAAATTGTAAAAACCATGGGCACGCGTATTACTAAGGTTACGCCGCTGGAAGGCGTGGCTGCGGAAACCGCCGGTGCCATTACCTTATTTCTAACCCACCATTTGGGCGTACCGGTAAGTACCACGCATACCATTACTGGTTCTATTATCGGGGTTGGTGCTACCAAAAGATTGAGTGCTGTTCGCTGGGGTGTAACCATCAACCTGCTTTGGGCCTGGGTATTAACCATCCCCATCAGCGCCCTGGTTGCGGCTGGAATTTATAAGCTTATTACCCTGTTTATCTGATTGCTGCATAAAATGTATACGTCAAAAGCCTGCAGGAATGCAGGCTTTTGACGTATAGAGAAGTTGCTTATCCTCTTATTTTAATTCGCAACTAATGAACTTTTAATGTAGCCGCATTATGTTCGTTCCATGTATAGCCCGCAGAGAAATTTTAATTAATCTTTTCTGAATTTCCTTTTAAGCTCACCTTCCGGCTCTTGCATCTGCCAGGTACAGCTATTATTTTACCAACTTAAAATATAAATATGAAGACGTATTTTTTCCTTTCAGTAGTTGCACTTATCGGTTTAACCGCCTGTAACAACCCGGAAACAAAACCTGCCGGTGATACCACGACCACGCAGATCGGCACGCTAAAAGACAGCGGAACAATAGCGGGTGTACCAGCGGATTCCGCAACGGTCATGCAGGCCTGTATGAACTTTATGCAAACCGGCCCTATGCACGAAATGCTGGCCAAAGACAATGGGGTATGGACAGATGAAATTACGATGTGGATGGCACCTGATAAACCGCCTTATAAAATGACGTCCGGTTCTACTATCAGCATGATCTTAGGCGGACGTTACCAGCAGGCGGTTCACAAAGGTTCGATGGACGGGCAGCCGTTTGAAGGCATCAGCACCAGCGGTTATGACAATGCCCGGAAAAAATTCGTGAACAGCTGGATCGATAATATGGGGACTGGTATGATTACCCTGGAAGGAGATTACGATAGCACCACTAAAACCATTCACTATGTTGGTTTTGAAACCGACCCGGTTACTGCTAAAAAAATACCCATCAAACAAAATGTAACTTTCAACGCGGATGGTACGCAGACCATGACCATGTTTGCCCCTCCGATGGGTGGTGGCACAGAATTTAAAACCATGGAAATTCTGATGAAACGGAAATAAGATTCCTTATCCGATTGATTGTCTGGTAACAGAAATAGCTATTTACAGAAACACGCCTTTTAGCGTGTTTCTGCGTTTATATATAGGCTTTACCTCAGGCTCAATTTTTACAACCTTTCAGGCTTAGATACAGGGCGTGAATAGTTGCCGGACATATTTTTTGTCATACTCTTTTTTAGGATTAATTGGATTACCAACCCAGGTTCGCCAGTACGGAGAAATGATCGGAAGCATACAACCCATCCCAGGTTTCGGAGAGGGTGGCGTGACTGTTTACCGTCCACTTTCCTTGCAGAAAAATATAATCGATAGAGCGGGGATCAGTTTCTTTATGGGTGAAACCATTGAAAGTTCCCGTGGGGCCGTAATGTGGTGTTTTACTAATCGTTTTTGAATCCGTAAGATGTAGCGGATCATTTACATTCAGGATAATTTCGATGGGTTCATCATCGGGATGCGCATTGAAATCGCCGGTAATGGTAGCCGGTGCAGTTCCTGCGATTTCTTTTACTTTCTGCAATAACAATTTAGCGCTTTCCCGCCGGGCTATTTTACCTATATGATCGAAATGCGTATTGAACGCGAAGAAGATCTTTCCGCTTTTGCGGTGTTTGAATTTACCCCAAGTCACCACTCTCGGGAAATCGGCATCCCAGCCTTTGCCCGGCACTTCAGGCGTAGTGGATAACCAGAACATTTGATGATCGAGTAATTGCAACTGCGTGGTATCGAAAAAGATGGCGGAATACTCTCCTTTCTCTTTCCCGTCATCCCGCCCGCCACCAATATAATTGAATTGCGGCAGGCGTTCCTTAAGGTCCGTCATTTGTTCATGCAGGGCTTCCTGTACACCCAGCAATTGTACCTGGTGGTATTTCACCTGGTCCGCCACATGATCCTTCCGATAGATCCAGGCATTGGCACTATCCCGCAACGTACTGTAGCGGATATTGAAGGTCATGACGTTGAGGGATTGGGCGGAGGCGGCAGCAGAGATAAATGAAAAAAGAACCAGTAATTTTTTCATGGGGCAATCATTCAATGGGCAGGCAAAGTAAGGATTTTAGCTGCGGGGATTTATGATGTTTGCTTTATCATTATGCGGCTTCGCTATCATCATTTCTTCCCCGATGGGTCTCCTGTTTTCTGACCTGGCGGGGAAGAAGATCGAAGCGAATTCCTGGGAAGAAAGCTGCCGGGCAGAAGATAATTATTCTAAAATATTTCTTTCAAATCAACCAAATAACCCGCAATCGCCTTCGCATAAATCACCCCCTCTTTAATCAGCTTTACGTGAAGTGTATAGTGGTCTTCTTCCAATAAGTACTGTTCAACAGCTTGCTGTATTGGGTCGACGATCCAGTATTCTGCTACCCCATGAGCGGCATAATCCTGGAACTTAGTAGTACGATCTGTTTTTTCTGTTTTAGGGGAAAGAATCTCAACAATGAAATCCGGCGCAGGAAAGAGCAATTGACCGGGGTGAAACCGGGCAACTTTCTGTTTACTGAAAAAACAAATGTCCGGTTCGTAATCGTTGCGGGTAAGATTGATCATTACTTTTTCAACGCCGATCTCTCCTAAATCATGTTGTTTGATATAGCCGGTAAGCGAGTAGGAAAGATTGGTAGAAGTACGCCAATGCTCCAGTTTAACGGGAGAGTGCATAACCACCGCTCCATTAATAAATTCTGCTTTCATATTCTCATGAACCAGTTCATGAAACTTATGGCGTTCCTTTTTTTCGTTTTCAATAAAAGATTGAATCTTTTCAAAAATCTGATAGGCATTCGGTTTTTGTGCCAGCGACTCTAGTATATCTGCCTCTTCCATAAGATTTTTTTTTACTAAAATACACTATTTCCCAAAGTACCGGGTTTTCAGTTTAATCATCTATTGATCTGTTGATTTGCTTTCCCCGCCGATTTCCCGGTTCACTAATTCAGTAGTTCGCCGGCCTACTTATTCTCCGACTTTCCCGCCACATTCGCTTTACCGGCTTTCTTTACATATTGTTCCAGCCACTGGTTTTGCTCCCACAACATATGTAATAAATTCTCTTTACCGCGATAGCTGTGCGCTTCGTAGGGAAGCATTACCAGGCGTACTGTTCCTCCATTGCCTTTGATGGCATTGAACAGGCGTTCGCTGTTGATGGGGAAGGTACCAGGGTTGTCATCGGTATCACCATGAATAAGCAGGATCGGCGTTTTGATTTTATCCGCATAGCTGAACGGACTCATATCATGATACAGGTCCGGCGCCTGCCAATAGGTGCGGTCTTCGTTCTGAAAACCGAATGGCGTAAGCGTACGGTTGTAGGCGCCGCTGCGGGCAATACCGGCTTTAAACAGGTTGGTATGGGCCAGTAAATTGGCCGTCATAAAAGCACCATAACTATGGCCGCCCACGGCTACACGGGTGCTGTCGCCTACACCCATTTCCGCCAGCTTATTGATGGCCGCACGAGCATTCAGCTCCAGTTGCGCCACAAAATTATCGTTGGGTTTGCTGTCGGTATCTTTTGCCACGATGGGCATTTCAGCCGCATCCAACACGGCATACCCCTGCGTTACATAAAAGATGGGCGAAGCCCAGCTCACCGTAGTGAACCGATCCTGCGAACCACGTATCTGCGCGGCATCGTCGGCGGAATTGAATTCCTTCGGATAGGCCCACATCACCACGGGCAGCGGGCCGTCTTTTTCCTTGTTGTAGCCTTTCGGTAAATACAAAGTGCCCGTCAGGTCGATGCCATCGGCCCGTTTGTAAAACACCTTTTGTTTGCTTACGCCTTCCAGGCCCGGGTAAGGATTGGTGAACGCCGTGAGCGGCCGATCGGCAATGCGCCGGATCAAATCTTTCAGATAATAATTCGGCACTATCGTTTGCGATTCCCGCCGGGTGATAAGCACCAGTTTCTGCGGATCGATTACATCTGTGACATACTCATACGTCCCTTCCGGGCTTCTCCACACGATCTCGTTCTTTTTTGTGTTTAAATCGTACTTTGAGAGGAAAGGCAGGTCGCCTTTGGGCGAAGAACCGGTGATATTATTCATCAGCAGTTTGGTTCCTCCATCTACCGTAGCAATTACGTTTCTGCCCCATTTATTTTCCTTTGTTACCGGGTCACCTGGATCGTTGTATGCATCGTTATTACTCAGATCATATAACTTTTCCAGTGTACCTGTTGAAGGTGTGTATCGGTCTACGCGACTCATTTGTTTGCTGCGCAAACCTTCCCGTACTAAAGCGATGGAAGAATCGCCCCACTGTACGCCGCGGTAACGCATGGTGGTTTTAAACAATTCTTTCGGGCTACCGGTAAACGGTGCGACAAGTGCATACACCGCATCATGAAAGGGCACCTGTTTTTTGATAAGACCGCTATCCAGTGGTTGCGCCCAGACAATGGTAGCGGGTTCGTCATCCCGCCAGTCGAATGCCCGGGGTGTATTCTGCGTATTATCGTAGCCGCTGGGCGTGCCTTCAGCAGAAGGTAATTCCGCCAACACTTTCACCGCCTTGCCGCTGATATCGGTAATAGCAACTGTACCCGGAAAACCATAAGCCGTTATCAGGTAAGAAAAAGGCTTATGCAGTTTGCGGGTAAGCAGGTATTTTTTATCCGGCGATAAACTCATGCCCAGGTAAATAGCTGGTGTACCGATTTTGGTTTCAATACCATTCCTGTTTTGCACCAGTTGCGCGGTGGTATAAAACTGGAACAGGTCTTCATCGTATGGAGTTTTGATCAGGTCCTGAAAAGTAGCACTGGGAGCGGCTTTTCCGGTGGCCTGTTGTACCGCCGGGCCTTTGGGCGTAATGATTTTTTGAGGGGCGGCTCCGGGTAATGCCGTAGCCGCTTTATACTGAATGGTATTGTCGTCTATCCACAGGTAGGCTGTACCCAGCGCATTGTTGACAGCCTGCTTATTCCACCTGTTTGCTTTTTGCGTAGTCACATCTATCACATATAAATCTATCCTGACAGCCGAGGTATGCAAGAAAGCAATTTTATTTTCCGAAGGACTCCAGCTTACGGAAGAAGCGAGCATGTTTTGCGGCAAACCGGTGACCAGCATTTCCTTGCCGGTTTTGATATTTTTCAGCGTGAAATTGTTGATGAACAGCTGGCGGCTGGGCGAGAAATTAGCGGGGTTGAGCCGCATACCTGCGATGCGTACTTCCGGCTGGCCCAGTTCTTCTACTGTGGGGTAGGCATTGCGTTCGCTTAGGAGCATCCAGTCGCCTTTGCTATCGATATTTACACCGGGCGTAGGCTTAGCCAGCAGCAGATCGGCGATGGCTTTGGGCGGGGTTTGGTAGCCGGCATCCGTTTGTGCCTGCAGGAACGTAGCAGCACTGCTGAGGATAAGGAAAAAGATTTTTCTCATGCGGAGGTATATTCGTTAACGATGAATCTGTTGTGAATATACCGTGTTTCCATGCTTGTTTACAGCAGGGCTGGTTCATTTTTGCAAATGTGTGAAACATCCGTAGGAACACGCCTTGCGGCGTGTTCAGCACAACAGGAAAGTTCAAAAGAAAATCAACCAGTCCGGTATTTCAGAACACGCCGCAAGGCGTGTTCCTACGATATGCATACCTACGCTTTCAATTTTTCTTTGAAAAAATCAACCGTCCGTTGCCAGGCGAGTTCCGCGGCGGCTTTATCGTAACGGGGCGTGGTATCGTTATGGAAACCATGATTTACACCGGGATAGATGTAGGCCGTATAGGTTTTGTTATTGGCTTTTAAAGCCGCTTCGTAAGCCGGCCAACCTGCATTTACACGGGTATCTAATTCGGCGTAATGGATTAAGAGTGGCGCCTGTATTTTAGGAACATCTTCCGTTGCCGGCTGGCCGCCGTAGAATGGTACTGCCGCCGCCAAGTCGGGAAGGCGTACCGCCATGGTGTTGGCCACACCGCCGCCATAGCAAAAGCCTACCACGCCTACTTTGCCATTACAATCTTTATGGGTTTTGAGGTAATTATACGCATCGATAAAGTTCTGAATCATTTCTTCTTTATCCCGTTTGCTTTGCATTTCCCGGCCCTTATCGTCATCGCCGGGGTAGCCACCTAATGGAGTTAACGCATCGGGTGCCAGGGAAATATAACCTGCCAGGGCGGCCCTTCTGGCCACATCTTCAATGTGCGGATTCAGTCCGCGGTTTTCATGTACTACGATAATGCCCCCCAGCTTTTCTTTATGCTCTGCCGGCATGGACAGCAACCCTTTGATACTGCCGCCACCTTTCGGCGAATCGTAATGAATGTATTCGGATTTCAAGCGGGCATCGCCTTCTTTCACCTGGATGCCGCCTTCGTAATCAGGCGTCAAAAAACTCATGAGCGACGTAACGGTTAACCCGCCTACGGCATAGAGGGAAAGCTTTTGCACAAAGTCGCGCCGGGTAACGCGGTTATGGGCGTAGTCGTCGTAGAGGTCGAATACTTCTTGCTGGATGTCTTCTTTTTTAATGGGATTCATATGGGGCTGATTAAGATGGCTAAAGCTAAGCAGATATAGGAGAACCGATAAAAAATTACAGCAGAGAAGGAGTTTTATTAAGGATCATTAACGAGGGATTGCTGCTGCTCCTAATCCGTATACATTTGACAGACAGAAGGCAATTCAATGAGTAAGATTAAAGTAAAAAACTTTGGACCCATTAAAGAAGGTTTCAATGAAAACGATGGTTTTCTGGATATAAAAAAAATTACTGTTTTTATTGGAGATCAGGGATCGGGGAAGAGTACGGTGGCGAAGTTAATTTCGACTTGTAAGTGGTTGGAGAAAGCAATGAATAGAGGTGACATTAACACTGAAATACATTTTGCGGAGTTTGCCGAATATTTACGTTATCAAGGAATACTAAATTACTTTTCCCATAATTCTTCAGTGATAAAATATTCTGGCAATGCTTTTATAATAAACTATAGCTACCCGCATTTAGAAGTTACAAATACTTTTTCAGAAAGGTATGATGTACCTAAAATTATGTATGTACCCGCAGAAAGAAATTTATTCGGTATAACTGACGCAGGAAATCTTTACAGGGATTTTTCTAACGCCTTATTTGATTTTGGAAGTGAATTTAAAAGAATAAACTATGAACTACCGAAGGATACTTTTATAAATCTACCAATCAACAGCCTTCAATATGGTTATGATAAAAGTCGTGGTATACCAGTCATTAGAGGGGCGGACTTTTCAGTAACCTTATATGAATCATCAAGTGGTCTCCAATCAATGGCCCCCCTATACGTAGTAACAAGAGACCTTAGTTTAATAACTAATAAAGAATTAATTAATAACAAGGACAATATAAGTATCAATCAGCTATTAAAGCGAAATGAGTTACTTCAAAAAATTCTATCTGATACGTTTCTTTCAGAATCGCAGAGAAGTTCAGAGGTGGATAAAGTCTGGACTAAATATCATAACAGTTGCTTCATCAATATTGTCGAAGAACCCGAGCAAAATCTTTTTCCCGAATCACAACGTCATATTTTAAACAGCCTTTTAGGATTTGCAAATAAACAGGAAGCAAATGAGTTGCTGATGACAACCCATAGTCCTTACATCATTAATTACCTCAGCATTGCTATTCAGGGAAAGCACTTGCTGGATAAAATTAATACTTCTTCAAAGAAAGAAGAATTGCTATCACGGCTAAATGAAATTGTTCCAATAGAAGCTTGTGTAGCCGCAGAAGATGTGGCTATCTATCAGTTTCAAAACGACGGTTCTATTTGCCGGTTAGGAAGTTATGAAGGCATTCCATCCGATAAAAATTATTTGAATCAATCACTTGCAGAAGGCAATCAATTGTTTGATGCATTACTAGAACTCGAAGAAGAATTATAGTATGAACTTTTTTGACACTCAATGCCAGGAACCTCCTATCCGTCACACTTTATTTGGTTTATGTGATGATGAGAATGGACAGAAAGCTTATTCCAATGTAGATAATCCGAATAGCTGGATTGCCACTGTAAAAAATGACAAAAGGAAAACCTTAGTATTTACAGCAATTGATAAATGTGTAATTAAAGACGGAGAAGAAGTGGGCAGAGGTCGTTGTGATGCGATGCTTACTTCTGATGAACATCTTTATTTTGTTGAACTTAAAAATATGATGGCAAACTGGCAAACCGACGCTGTTCAGCAGTTAATTTCTACAATTCATCTTTTTGCTAAACATCATAATGTGAAGGATTTTCGACATAGAAAAGCATTTGCTTGTAATAGAAAACACAGAAAATTCGTGGAGATTGACAACGAGAGAAATATAAGATTTCGTAATGAAAATTACGGTTTTCGTTTAGACATCCAAGCAGATGTAGTTGTTGTATAAAACAAAAAAAGGGATACGCGTTCCTGCATATCCCTTTTCAAAATCTTCCAAAAAATTACTTACGCATTCCGGTTAATACAATTCAAATCTTCAAACGCAACCTGTAATCTTGCGCTGAAGTTTTCTTCGCCTTTGCGGAGCCAGTTGCGCGGGTCATAGTCCTTTTTGTTCGGACGGTCGGCACCTTCGGGGTTGCCGAGCTGGCCCTGCAGGTAGGCTTCTTTCTTTTTGTAGTTTTTCAATACGCCTTCCCAGAAAGCCCATTGCAGATCGGTATCGATGTTCATTTTGATGGCACCATAGCTGATCGCTTCGCGGATCTGGTCCTGCGGAGAACCGCTGCCGCCGTGGAATACGAAGTACAGCGGTTTGTCGCCGGTACCATAATGTTCCTTAATGTAGTCCTGACTGTTTTTCAGGATCACCGGGCGCAGTTCTACGTTACCGGGGCTGTACACGCCGTGTACGTTTCCGAAAGCAGCAGCTACCGTAAACAGGTTGCCCACTTCTTTCAGGTGCTCGTACGCGTACGCTACGTCTTTCGGCTGGGTATATAATTTTTCGTTCTCTACATCGCTGTTGTCTACACCGTCTTCTTCACCGCCGGTTACGCCGAGCTCAATTTCAATACCCATTCCCAGCGGGGCCAGGCGTTTGAAAAACTCAACGGAAGTTTCGATGTTTTCTTCCACGGTTTCTTCCGACAGATCGAGCATGTGCGAACTGAACAGGGGCTGGCCTTTCTCTTTGTAGAATTTTTCGCCTTCATCAATCAGGGCGCTGATCCAGGGCAACCATTTTTTGGCCGCATGGTCGGTATGCAACACTACCGGTACGCCATAATGTTTGGCTACGGTATGCACATGCAGAGCACCGGAAACCGCGCCGGCAATATTGGCCTGCAGTTTATCATTCGGCATGCCTTTACCCGCGATGAACTGGGCACCGCTGTTGGAAAACTGAATGATGACCGGGCTATTTACCTTAGCCGCTGTTTCCAGGGTGGCATTGATAGAAGGCGTACCGATACAGTTAACGGCCGGCAGGGCAAACTGATTTTCTTTTGCATCCTGGAGCAGGGCTTCCAGTTCTTTCCCGAAAACAACGCCGGGATTATACTTACTCATATAGCTGAATTGAATTTGGGGACTAATGTATATTTTAAATTTTTGTTTTCCGGGGTAGAACGGGTGTTTATAAAAGAATAATGCAGGTAAAAAGTGTTTTCTGCCATCCCAGCGGCGGACAGGAAGAAACTTATGGGTCAAAAAGCAGAAATGCTTGCAGGGAAATCCGCAGCGTAAAATTTGTCCGATCAGGTACCTGACAGAAAAGCAAAACAGGAAGCCGTATGTTCAGGATACAGAGTTTCCTGCGGGTATAAGATATAGCCGGATTGGATACTCAGCAGAAAAAAATCACTTTGATAGCGACTATTATCAATACAAATTTTGCATGGCTGCTTCAAATAAGAAGTGGTTTGTTTTTTCCGGCTTCGACAAAATACCTTCCAGCAAATCTTCTATAGGAATGCTTAAAACCGCAGCGAGCAACTGAAGCATATCAATACTAAAACTACCGGTTCCCGCTTCTAGTTTCTGGTAAGTTTTAAGTGAGCAAAAAATCTTTTCGGCAACATATTGCTGGGTAAGGCAGGCTTTCTTTCTGCATTGCTTAATGTTGCGGGCAATTATTTTATTGGGATTAGCATTTTCCGTATGCATGCGTGTGATCATTTAGTTTCTATTCAAAAATAAAGCGTCCTGTTATTTACAAAAGAAATTTTCTGATTGAAAAACAAGCTTTTTCTGTCTAAAATCCTTCCGCATCATCATCTCCCCGGCTGTCGGCCGCAACTGTAAATTTTCCTTTTGCATTCATCAAAATCATTTCGCTGCGGCTCCAGGGCGCACGCTCTACTATTTTGTAGCCCATACCTTCCAGCTGTTTGCGTACCTCCTGTGGAAATTCTTTTTCTACATATACCTCATCGGGTTGCCACTGGTGGTGAAATTTGGGCTTGTTAATGGCATCGCCGGCACTCATGCCATAATCCACCACATTCAGGATGTTCTGTAAAACGGAAGTAATGATGGTAGTGCCACCGGGTGTGCCGATTACCATAAAAGGTTTCCCGTTCTTCAATACGATACTGGGCGTCATGCTGCTGAGCATGCGTTTACCGGGGGCAATGGCGTTGGCCGTTCCGCCAATAGCGCCATACATATTCGGTACGCCAGGCTGTACGCTGAAATCATCCATTTCGTTATTTAATAAAAAGCCTGCGCCGCCTACTACGGTTTTACTGCCATAACCACCATTCAACGTAGTGGTAACCGATACACAATTGCCTTCTTTATCCAGAATGCTGATATGCGTGGTTTGCAGGCTTTCTTTCGGCATGCCTGCTTTTACCGCCGTGCTGGGGGTGGCTTTGGTGCTATCGTAATCGGCCATGCGTTGCTGAATATATTCCGGTGCCAGCATGCCTTTTAGTGGCACTTTGTAAAAATCCGGATCGCCGAGGTGTTCGGCCCGGTCAGCATAAGCCCGTCGCTCTACTTCGGTAATGAGCTGCACGCTTTTAGCCGTTTGAAAACCATACTGCAGTACTGGACGGTTTTCCAGCATTTTCAGCATTTGTTCCAGCAAAATCCCCCCACTACTGGGCGGCGGCATCGTTACGATCTCGTAGCCTTTATAAGTAAACTGAATAGCGGTTCTTTCTTTGGCTTTATAATTTTTCAGATCGGCCAGGCTGATAATGCCTTCTCCTCTTTCCATTTCGTTGACAATCAGCCGGGCGGTTTCGCCTTCGTAAAAACCTTTCTGCCCCAGGTCCCGAATCCGTATCAGGGTTTTGGCCAGGTCTTTTTGTACCAAAGTATCGCCGGCTTTCCAGCCACCTTTTTTTACAAAGACCGGCAGCGTAGTATTATTCCGGTCGAAGGCTGTTTGGTTGCTATTCAGGTTCTCCGCTTCCCGCTGGGTAATTACGAATCCTTTTTGCGCCAGTTCAATGGCTGGCTGAATCAGGACCTTCATAGGCAGCTTGCCATATTTAGCTGCGGCAAATAATCCTGCCACCGTGCCTGGTACCCCCGCCGCCAGATGACCATTTTGCGATAGCCGGGTATTCGCCTTCCCGGTCTTTTTATCGACATACATACTTTCCGTAGCGTTGCCCGGTGCCATTTCGCGGTAATCCAGCGTAGTGGCTTTGCCATCTTTGGTATGCAGTACCATGAACCCGCCGCCACCAATATTACCGGCACCGGGATACACCACTGCCAGCGCGTACTGCACGGCAATAGAAGCATCCACGGCATTTCCGCCCTGCATCAGAATATCCAGTCCAACTTTGGCCGCCAGCGGATGCGCACAGGCTACCGCCCCGTTGCCGCCGGTCGCTTCTTTTTGAGAATTGTACTGATAAGGGTTGATGCTGATTTTTTTGCCGATGTTTTGTGCCAGCCCGGAAACACTAAGGCTAAGCCCCATAAACACTATTGCGTACTTTTTCCCGATCATTCGATTATTGATTTAAGGCCGCTACTAAGTAATTCCTTTTTTGGCAAATGCAGCGCAGGTTCTTTTAATGAAGGAAGATCCCGTTTACAGTAGCAGGATACCACTAATAATGATAGTGCCGGGAATGCTATGGTTACAGGTATGCGAAACCTGTTGCAAATTTGTCTCAGAAAGGAAAGAACTGATTTTTGTTTAAAATCATCCTTTCGTTTCTGGCAATCTGTTTCTACTAAGTAAAGCTGTGAAAATAAGTTCCCTCATTTTTCATCTGCTGATTGCAGTAGCTATTATGCCAGGAAGTAAATTTTACGCCTTTCTGCTTCCGGAAAAGAACAATTCAAAAAAGGCAAATAAATCATTTTGATTACCAGCCGTGCCATGCAGTGTAGCAGGGATAGGTGTAACAGGATGCATGTAACAATTTTTTTGTAACAATTTTTGTGTAGCAATTTTAAAATGCTACACAAAAATTGTTACACGCATTCTGCTACAAACAGCATAGCTACATCCAAGTATCTTCTTTTAAAAAACGGGAATGATTTAATAGAAAGAATGGCGAAACCATCAGGCGTGTTACAGACAGGTCTCTGGTTGCGTTAAAAAAAGCAGCGCCGACAGCCCTGTTGGCCTGATCCAATCATCACTCATTAATCCCTTTAGAAGTATTAAATCTCTATCCATCCGATCTAACTCTTTGAAAAAGAATTTCTTCACACTCATCTATTTTAGCCTGTTTATTGTTAATGCTTCTCTAAAATCTTACACTTATGAGAAAATTTACCCGACGGCTGCAGGCTTTTGCAGCTACGGTCGTGTTGCTGCTGTTTGCCCTTACAGCATCTGCCCAACCTTCTGTAATTAAGGGAACTGTAAAAGATGCAGGTGGAAAACCGCTTAGCGGTGCTTCCATAGCTATTGAAGGCCGTAACGGAGGCACCGTTACCGATGCCGATGGCGTTTATACCCTGCGCGTTCCGGCAGGCACCTATACCCTCGTTATTTCTTTTGTAGGCCAGGCTACCCAGCGCATTACCATTGCCGTTGCCGCCGGTATTACCATTACCAAAGATGTGGCGATGGAAACTGCAGCTAACGAAAATGTAGTTCGGGTAGTGGGTTCACGCAGTCGCCTGCCCCGCAGCAATATCAGTACACCGGTGCCGGTAGATGTGATCAATACGCGGGAAACAAAAACTTTTGCGCAGGTAGATGCCAGCCAGTTGCTGACCTATGCCGCGCCTTCTTTCCAGAGTAACCGCCAGACCGTTAGCGATGGTACTGACCATATCGACCCGGCCGGTTTACGTGGCCTCGGTCCCGATCAGACGCTGGTGCTCATTAATGGTAAACGCCGTCATACTACTGCTTTAGTGAATATTAATGGTACCGTTGGTCGTGGCGCGGTAGGTACGGATCTGAATGCTATTCCGGTGGCCTCCATTGAACGCATTGAAGTATTACGGGATGGTGCCGCTGCACAGTATGGCTCCGATGCCATTGCCGGCGTGATCAATATTGTTACCTATCAGAAATTCAAAGGCTTCAACATGAGTGCTTTTAGTGGTAAAAACTTTACCACTACACCCGTAGGAACCACCAACCAACGCATTGGCGATGGTGGCCAGGTGCAAGGTGATTTCAATATCGGCACGTATAAAGGCGCAGCGTATATCAATGCCAGCGGCCAGTATTACCTGCGTGACCGCACCAACCGTAGCGGCTTCGATAATTATCCTTTGATCTATTTGGGAAATAATGGAATTGCTGCCGGATTTCCGGCTACTCAAACCGGTATTGACCCGGTGCTTTACCGCCGTTTTCTGATAGATGCAGATAAAGCCATTGTTAATCAGCGGGGTTATAACCGCCAGAATACCGTTGTAGGCAACTCCCAGAACGACAATTTTGCCGGCTTCGTAAACGCAGGTTTTCCCATTGGGAAATTGGTAAATTTCTATACTACTCTAGGCGCTGCACACCGTAGCGGTAATGCATCCGGCTTTAGCCGCAACCCAAATTCCATTACCCAGATGCCGGTTACCGACCAGGGATACTATTACTATCCGGATGGCTTTTTACCAGAGATCCATACCAAGATCGATGACGCTTCTGCCATCACCGGTTTGAAAGGAAGCTTTAGCGGCTGGGATATCGACCTGAGCAATACGTATGGCCAGAACCGCCTGAAATACCGGGTAGAAAATTCCGGTAACGCTTCCCTTCCGGGGGCCGCAATGGTGCAAACGGAGTTTGACGCAGGCAACTTGTTCTTTTCGCAAAACACCGTTAACCTGGACGCTTCCAAAAACCTGAAACTCGATAATAACAATAGTCTGAACATTGCTTTTGGTGGAGAATTCCGCCACGAGAAATTTGAGATCACCGCCGGTGAACCAGCCTCTTACAGTAACGGTGGCCGTACTACAACTCCTGTTGAATTACCCGCTTATCCAGGTACGCAGTTCGGTACGGTGATCACCCCACAGGTTACCGGTTCCGGCGCACAGGTATTTCCCGGGTTTCAGCCCAGCGATGCGCTGAACGTAAACCGGAATGTGTATGCCGGTTACGTTGACCTGGAATATACTTTAGGCAAATTACTGATCGGCGCTGCCGGACGGTATGAAAATTACCAGGAAAAGGATGTCAGCTATGATGGGGTTGGGTTGAAAGCCGTTGCCCGTTATGAAATCACCCGCAATTTCTCGCTGCGCGGTTCTTTCAATACCGGTTTCCGGGCACCTTCCCTGCACCAGCGGTATTTCCAGAATACCTCTACCCAGTTCGTAGGCGGATTGCCTTCCAATTCCCTGACAGCTAATAACGAAAACCCGATCGTCCGCAATGCCTTTGGTATTCAGGAACTAAAACCGGAAACTTCTCAAAGTTTCACTTTCGGAGCAGCTACCCAGTTTAAAGGTTTTACCATTACCGCAGATGCTTACTTTATTAAAATAGACGACCGGATTGTTTTATCAACCGCTTATAACCGTAACAATAACCCTTTGGTGGATACTATTTTGCGCAGGAATAATGTACCGACGTCCACCACAGCACTGCAGTTCTGGACGAACGCCGTAAATACGGAAACAAAAGGAATTGACATGGTAATCAGCAAGCGTTATCGTTTGGGCGACGGGCAAGGAAATATTGCCCTGGCAGGAAATTACAATCGTAATGATGTGGTAGGTGGTATCAACACCAATTCCATATTGAGTTCCCCGGCTAATAATCCCAGCCTGACCGATCCTTCTAAAAACCCGGCAAACGACCTGAACACGAATATTTTCGACCGCCAGCAACGGGCCCGTATTGAACTGGGCCAGCCACGTACCAAAGTGAACCTGACCGCGAATTATACCATTGGTAAACTGGATGTACTGGGCCGGGTTAATTATTTTGGAAAAATTACGCAGTTAAACGCTACCGACCCTTATTCCCGCAACCCGCTGACCGGGGATTATTTCAATGATGTTGCACTTCAGACCGACCAGACTTTCGATGGTAAAGTAATTACCGACCTGGTGTTTACCTATAATATCAAAAACGGTTTAAGCTGGTCGGTAGGTGCCAATAACCTGCTGGACGTTTATCCTGATCCTATTTTTGTGGATCCCCGCAACAGTGCTACTTCGGTATATGCCAACCCTGTTTCCAACAGCTTAAGCAACGCTAAAATAGTGGGTGGTTACAATGCCAGTCGCGACCTGAGCAACCGGGGACGTTTCCTCTTTAACCCTAATCAGTTTGGTTTTAATGGCCGTTTCCTGTTTACCCGGGTGGCTATTAATTTCGGCCAGTTGCTGAAAAAATCGGCTCGTCCTACTCCACCACCGCCACCTACTCCACCTACACCACCAGCCGACCGGGATAAAGATGGTATTCCGGATTATATGGATTCCTGTCCTGACCAACCCGGTACAGCGATGCTGAAAGGATGCCCTGACCGTGACAATGATGGCATTGCCGATAAAGATGATGCCTGTCCGGATGCTGCCGGCCCTGTAGCTACCAAAGGTTGCCCTGACCGTGATGGCGATGGCGTGATTGATAGCGAAGATCGTTGTCCGGATGTACCTGGTTCTCCGCTGAAAGAATATATGGGTTGCCCAATTCCGGATACGGATGGTGATGGCGTACGGGATGATATTGATAAATGCCCGACCGTAAAAGGAACGTTTGCCAATGCAGGTTGCCCCGAAGCGCAAACACCTGCCAAACCAACCCTGGAAGAATTACAGCCTGTAATGGATACGGCTGCCCGCAACGTGTTGTTCAAAACCGGCAGTGCCGTACTGACTACTTCTTCTTATGGCGCACTAAATAGCATTGCCGCTTCGCTAAAAGAAAATACGGATCTGCAACTGACCATTGAAGGCCATACGGATAATGTGGGCAGCGATGCCTCAAATAAAACCCTGAGCCTCAAACGTGCAAATACGGTAAAAGCCTACCTGGTTAAAAAAGGGGTAACCAAAGACCGTATTACCACAGAAGGTTATGGTGAAAGCCAGCCAATCGCTGATAATACCACTGCTGCCGGCCGGACCAGAAACCGTCGGGTAGTGTTGAAATTGCGGTAAAAGGCTTAATGTGAAAATGTGACAATTAGCAAATGTGAAAATGAAGAACAGTGGATAACGGAGGTTCGTTAGAGAGATGAAAGTGATAAGTGTTCGTTTTCAAAATGAGTTATAAAAAATCCCGGCTTCAGTTGAAGCCGGGATTTTTTATTTGAACAGGTCCAAGCAGTGTTTCGTCCGTTGAGCAACCGTTTTGTTGAGCGCTAGCTCAACCCTGTTGGTAGCAAATATTTTCCATTTAGGTTGGCTGTTCATTGGGCATCGCCCAATCCTTATCAGCAATTTCTTATCCTACCAACATCGTTCTGAATGTCAGGTTAATCCTGGGCGTGGTAATTTTTTTGGTGGGCGGAAGGCGATGCAGCCAGTTGGTTTGCGTGGCGTCTTTCATCACCAGTAAACTGCCGTGTTCGAGCAACAGACTGATCGTTTCGCCAGTGCGTTTGTGTTTAAAAGCAAACTTTCTTTCGGCACCAAAACTGAGCGAAGCGATAGATTGTTCCCGGGCCAGGGTTTTCTCATCATCGCTGTGCCAGCCCATGGTTTCTTCGCCGGTATGGTACAGGTTCAGGAGGCAGGAATTATAAGTATCTCCCGTTAGTTGTTCTGTCAGCTGTTTTAATTGCAGTAATTCTTCCGTCCAGGGCAAAGCCTGTTTGGTGATGTTGGAATACGTATAGGCGTACCGTTCATTCGCGTACCAGGCCGCTTTTCTTTTCGTGGTAATGTGCTTTCCAAAAATGACGGCTTCATCGTTTTTCCAATCAATGCCAGCCATTAGTTTTTCATAGTAATTGCCGGCTTCTGCAACAGGCATGATTACACCATAATAATGAACGGTTCCATCGTAAGGCAAAAGGTTGATGCTGCTATCAAAGGGAAATAAACTCATGAAGATTACCAGCTATTCTTTCAGCTTCTCTTTATTTTCTTATCAATCGCCGTTACCTATTCAACTTTCCGTGTACTTATACCCCACCCCTCTTACCGATTGAAACAGTTTTGGATTGCGGCTATCGGCTTCGAAATATTTCCGGAAATTGAGAATGAAATTGTCGATGGTGCGGGTGGTTGGATATACGTTGTAACCCCATACTGTTTGCAGGATTTTTTCCCGCGTCACCACCTCGTTTTTATTCTCCAGTAACAACTTCAACAGCATTGCTTCTTTCTTGCTCAGTTCCATTACTTCCCCGTTTTGCAGCGTGGCCGTCTGGGCTTTAAAATCAACGGTATTGCCGCCAAAAGTATAGGTATCTCCTACGGATGATTTATCCTGCAGGCGTTTGTTTTTAATGATGAGTTTATCAATGCGCAGCAGCAGTTCTTCCAGGTTAAACGGCTTGGTGAGGTAATCATCGGCACCTTTTTTCAGGCCCAGGATTTTATCACTGCTGGTATTGCGGGCGCTGAGCATGAGCACCGGCACTTCTACCTGGCTGATCCGAATGGTTTCCAGCACCTGGATGCCGTCCATTTCAGGCAACATGATATCGAGGATGATCAGGTCGAAATATTCATTTTGAACGGCCTTTACCGCCGCTTTTCCGTCATACGCAGAAGTAACCTCGTAGCCTTCCAGCTCCAGGTTCAGCTTGAGCGTGTCGTGCATATTTTCCTCGTCCTCTACCAGGAGTACGGATGCTTTATAAGCTATTTCGGCCATGATGGTGAATGGTCAATGGTGAATGGTGAATGGGTTCCTGAGCGTTGGGCAGTGTTTATTTGTTGCAAATTTCCTGAAAATCCTTCGTGAATCGTCAATCGTGAATGATGATTGCGTTTTGATCAGTGGTCTGTTGTCCGTCGTCCTTACGCTTCTTTTCGTGAATGGTCAATGGTCAATGAGAACTGTGGAAATGCATTCAGTCGTCAGTTGTCCGTGGTCTGTAGTCTGACTGTTATAACTGCTTAATAAAAAGAGCGAACTTCAAAAGGTATTTCACGATTCACGATTTAAACGTTGCTGTAAAAATACTTCCCTGTGGCATATTATCCGTTAGCCGGAGATCGCCCTTGTGATTTTGCATAATCTTTTTACAGAGATAAAGGCCAAGGCCGGTTCCTTTTGAAGTTCGGGTTCGCTCATCGCCTATGCGGTAAAACTTTTCGAAGACTTTATTCTTTTCTTCATCCGGAATACCATTGCCTTCGTCTTTTACCTTCAGTGTTACTTTCCCGTTTTGTCGTTCAATGATCAGGGTGATCGGTTTATCCTTTGGCGCATATTTCACCGCATTTTCCAGCAGGTTATTAATAAGCATTTGCAGGGAAAGCTTCTCCCCCATCAGCACGGCTTCCAGTATTCCTTCGAAAACAAATTGCCGGTTTGGAAAGCGATGCTGAAACTGGTAGACGCTATTTTCTGCTAATTCACTTAAGTCCAGTTCTTCTTTTAATAATGGGTTATTGCCTGACTCCAGTTGCGCCGTCAGTAAAATATTATTGCACAGGTCGTTCAGCCGGTGGGCTTCCTGCAAACTGGCGGCTACCAGCCGTTGTTGCTGGGTTTCTTCCAGTTTTCGCTTTTGCAGGGTTTCCAGATTCAGCGTGGTGATGGCGATGGGCGTTTTCAGTTCATGCGTAACGGCCATCATGAAATTCTGCTGTTGCTGGCCCAGTTGTAACTGCCGCCGGGTTGCCCGGAAAATATATACGGCCCCTATTAATATCAATAATAGAAAAATGGATCCTTCACCAATATACTGCGCCGTTTTCCGCCGTTCCAGATCCAGTATTTGTGCTTGTTTGATTTCTTTCAAGGGGGCTTCAAACCGCAACTGGTTCAGGCGCAGCCCCGTCATCAGCCGGTTCTGTTGTTCAAGGCTGATAAACCACCACCCCAATGCCACCACCATATAAGCCAGCATTACCCAATACACGATGGTAACAATGGTAAGTCTTCGTTTTACAGTGTTGATAGCCATGGTCGTGAAACGTGAATCGTCAATCGTGAATGGGTTCGTGCAGTTCGATCAGTGGTCTGTTGTCCGTCGTCCGTAGTCCTCCTTTCGTGAATGGTTCTGGTGAGGGAGAACCGTAAAGATGCGATCAGTCATCTGCTATTCCCTATTAGTTATTAGCTATTCGTTTTCTACGGGCTTCCGGTCCTTTTACTGCGTTCTCACAATCGGCCGGTCCTTCTCTATCCGCATGCCTACCTGTAAAATGCCGGGCAGGGGATCCTGCCGCATAATTTGTTTCAGCGTAAACGTAACCGGGCCTTTTTTAGGAAAAGAGGAAGGCTGTTTGGTTACCGGGATCCGTGCTTCAAAAATATCATCCATACCCATGCCTACCCAGCCGGTGGGAGAAGCCAGGGTAAGATCCAGCTTTTGTTTGAGCAGCGAATCGCCGGGTAGTTGCAGCGACGATTCGAGCCAGATATTGTTGTAGGCATAGTCGTTATTGTGCCGGATACTTACATACACATTGTATAGCGCTGTTGTATCGCTGATATCAAAAGTAAACGACGGTACAAAACTGCTTTTCCACTCGCCACCGGGCACCGGTTCCAGGCGTTCGTACAACTCGTTTTGTTTACAACCGGCGAGGAGTAATAAAGAAAAAGTAAAAAGTAAAGAAAAGCGGTTCATGTCGTGAATGGTGAATCGTCAATCGTGAATGATTCTGCGGTTTGATCTGTGGTCTGTTGTCCGTAGTATGTGGTCTGCATTCGTGAATGGTGAATGGTCAATGGTGAATGGGTAGTTGCGGTTCGATCAGTTGTCTGTGGTCTGTTATCCGTCGTCCGTGGTCTGCATTCGTGAAACATCGATGAAAGCACGGTCCAAACGATTATTATTGACTATTTTCCATTCACTATTAGCTATTAGTTATTCGTTATTAGCGCTCTTTACAACACATTCAGGACTTGTTCTTTCGCCTTTTCCAGTTCGTCTTTCATCAGGACCACGCATTTCTGAATGTTGGAATCGTAAGCTTTGGCACCGGTGGTATTGATTTCCCGGCCAATTTCCTGCAATACGAAACCCAGTTTTTTCCCTTTGGCATCTTCCGGCAGGTGCAGGATAGAAAAGAAATATTCGCAGTGATTTTTCAGGCGTACCTGCTCTTCGCTAATGTCAATTTTCTCAATATAATAGATGATTTCCTGTTCCAGCCGGTTGGCATCCATTTTCTCTTTTCCCACGCCTTCTTCCAGCAGCTTTTCCAGGTTTTCTTTCATCTTCACCTTGCGGTTAGGTGCCAGTTTATTGATCTCCACCTGTTGTTCCTGAATATTATCGATGCGTAACTGCAGGTCGTTTTGCAGGGAAATACCTTCTTCCTGGCGATGGGTGTTCAGGTTTTCCAGCGCACTTTTCAGCGTTGCCTGTACCAGGGTCCAGCCGGCATCATCAATTACATCCGTAGCCGGGGTAACTACTTCCGGTAATTTTAAAAGGGCACTTAATACCTGGCTGGTATCCAGGTTCAGGTCGGCGCTTAGCCCGGCTATGGTTTGGTAATAGGCTTTGGCCACGTCGGTATTGATGCTCACCGGCCGGGAAGCACCATTCTGTTTTACGATGATAAAGCAATCTACCGAGCCACGCTGAAGCGATTCGGCAATCGCATTCCGGATATCGAATTCGTACGCTTTGAGTAAAGAGGGTAACCGGAGATTCAGTTCCAGTTGCTTGCCATTGAGTGATTTAATTTCAATCAACACTGTCATATCACCACTTGTCAGTTCGGCTCTTCCAAATCCCGTCATTGATTTTAGCATACTACAAATTAAGGTCAAAAACGGGGAATGGTGATAAAGAGTAATAGTTCAAGGTGAAAATAGGAAAGTATGATAATGAAAAGCCGTAAGTAATGCCAAGCCATAAAAGTGATTTTAAACTCATTTAGCCTGGTAAATGTCCATTGGTAAGTTATACCTGACCACCATTACTGGAATAGCAGATAACCTCACCATTTTCAAATTTGCTTTCTATTTTGTCCGACTAAAATCTTTATAGGTTAAAAGCACCGGCAGTTTTTTTTGTCAAAAACAAAGATTGTTTAAATATCCGAAAGCAGCGTTCTATACCAATCTGCTGTTCTTACAAAAGGAAGCTTGGCATGATTTTATCGTTTTCCATTCAAAAGTTTTAAACTATGAAGAAACTATTCTCTGCTTTCCTGTTGTTTTCAGGAGTAATAATGACCTCCACATTCAGTTCCTGTAGTAAAGATGATGATCCAGCCACAACTGCCCCAACCGTAACTAAAAAAATTACACTTTATAATACTTCCAGCGGTTCTCCTGTAGAAGCGGGTTCTATTACGTTTGCCCAACTGGCCGATAGCTCAGCATCTGCTACCATTAATATCAATTCCGGTTATCGTAGCGGGTCTAGCATGCCAGCTAATATCAGTACTGTTATTAATGGGACTGCCCTTATTTATGCAAATCTGGCAGCCGTAGATGGAAATACTGGTACCAGTACTACTTCTCCGGTATTACCAGCTGCCGGAACCAACCAGCCTGTAAAATATACTACACTGATCGGGTTAACTGGTTATATCATTCGGGTAACGAGTGGCAGTAACGTGCAGGCTCAGGGAACATTATAATGATCGCATATTAAAAATGCTGAGAAACAGGATAAGGTCGTTTCTTAGTGCCGCAATCACAACAAAAAGGCAGCCCGGTTTATACCAGGCTGCCTTTTTATTTGCAAATTATCCTTTTAGTTTTTCGTAATGGTATACACATAATTACCCGGAATATGCAGATCCAGTGTAATGGTGTAATTACCAGCAGCAGTTATTTTCAGGTTGGAACCACCATAATCCGGAACACCGTCGGTTGGTGTGTTATCTCCGAAGTTAATGCCCCAATCACTGTTAGCCCGGAACTTAAACTCGCCTGCGCTCATTGCGATAGTTGCAGTCCAGACCTGGGTAGTAGCATTGTAGGTCATCGGAATATCTGCACTCCAGTTTGATCCTGCAGGTGCATCGCCGATTAACCCCCAGGTGGTTTTGGTTGCCGACCAGGTAAGCGCACCGGCATTTACATCTGCATTAATTTTATAATACCCGTTGCTGGACGGAAATTTCAGATTTGCACCAGAAGTATTCAATACTCCGGAAACACTTGTTCCGGTAATCGTAGAAGTGCCCCCATAGGAAACGTGTGCCCAGTCCGGGTCGCTGTTTAATTTAAACTCAAACGTACCACCTGCCGCAACATTTACATACCCTTCATATTTCTTATCGTTGGCAACAGAGGCAAGCGTTGGCGCAGTAGCTGGTGTCCAGGCCTGGTAATCGCCTGGTACATACAGAGAAGGATAATTGATGATTACCCGGTAAGGTTTAATTTTAAACGTCAGGGTATTAGAAGTATATGGTTCGTTGTTATTTCCATAAGAGGAAATTACCCGTACATCCATACTGTAAATAGCTGAGAAATTAAATAAGCCATAACCGATCAGAATATTATTCAGTTCTTTAGCAGTAAAGCTGGCGCCATGCCCACCAGTAACCGTTTTTGTAACGGCTTTACTAAAATTGCGGCCGGTAGAATCAATCTGCACCACATACTTAACCGTATTCGAATCCGTAGCATATTTTGGGGCTGTCCAGGTAAGGGTAAGTGCCGTATTGTTGGAATCGGTAGCGATAGCAGCAATATTATTCGTATTGCTGGTAAGGGTTACCGCTGATCCGTTGCCATAATAAGGCAGCACATCTGCTTTATCGCAGGCGGTAAAAAGCACCATGGCGCTCATAGCCACTGCGATATATTTTAAAAGACTTTTCATGTAAGTCATTTTTATTGAGGTTGAAAATTATTGAACAGAATAAGTGCCCAGCTTGAAGTTGACAGTAATGGTATAAGTACCACTGGCTGCAGGCGCATTGATAGGGTTAGGGTCAGAACCGGTACCCAGGTTTACAGCTAACACGCCACTGGTAGCCGTACCGCTGGCAGCACCATATTGCGGTTGCCAGTTGCCTGGGGAAGACAGGAATTTATATTGGTTACCGCCAATCAGGGCTACCCGGATGGTATATAAACCGTTGTTCACTTTTGTGAACTTCTGAGTAGCAGGTGGCGTATTTGTCCAGTCGCTGGCTGTGGCATTACCGGTAATGTATAATTGTCCGCCTACAGTTGGTGGCGGCTGAATAGCGAAGTCTTCATAAGGAATCACCCGGGCGAACTTAATTACATTGGAATACTGTGGCGCAGCACCATTCAGGTTAGCAACAATCCGCATTTCAATATTATGGGCCGTATCGGCAGAAACGCCCAGTTTGGTCAGGTAGCCATTAAAATCTCCTACTGTCAGAGAAAGGGTTAACAGTTTTGCAATAGATACTTCCTGTTTAAGCGGGCTGGAAAAATTAGCACCGGTAGTGTCTATCTGTAACGTATAAGTAACATCCTGAGAACTTACCCCGGTAGTGAACGTGTAGTTAGGATTTGTCCAGTTAAGCACAAAAGCAACATCGTTCTTGGTAGCTACGGAAAGTACCGGCGTAGTGGTTATAGAAGAGGTAAGTACAGGTGCCGTTACACTTTCAAGGTAATTTTTGTTTTCCTGCTTTTTACAGGCCGTTATACTGCTCAAAGCAATCAGGGCCAGCATCAGGTAATTTGTTATTGATTTCATATCAGCGTTTTAGCAATGAAAAATTAATAGCCGGGATTTTGAACCACATTCGGGTTGGAGGATAATTCAATGGATGGAATAGGATACAAATTGTATTTAGCATCTACAGCCGTTCCGTTTCGTACATTTCCCTTCCAGGCCCAGAGGTATGCACTGGTAGTAAACTGGCCAAAGCGAATTAAATCAGTTCTTCTGTGCCCTTCCCAGAAAAGTTCCCTTCCTCTTTCATCAATAATATAAGGCAGGGTAAGCTGAGCGGAGGCGGCCGCACCAGCATCACCCGGCCTTGCCCGGATAGCCAGTTGTTGCAGGTAAGTTAATGCCTGTGCATTATTGCCACCTGTACCACCTCTTACTACCGCTTCTGCATAAATAAGGTACATCTCGGCCAGCCGGAATAATGGCATATCGATATCGGTGAACGTTTTACCAGCATCTACATGTGGCGCAATCGCTCCAGAACGGGTACGATTGCGGAATTTAGAAGAAGAATACCCTTGTCTGGCATCGCCTAATAGTACCGTCATATTTAGCTGCTGATTGCCTGTCCAGAACTGTCCGCGGATATCGGCTGCCGGAAATTTACCTACAAACTGTTCTGTCATCCGGATACAATCCCAGGTTCCGCTTGTACCGGAAGTATCGGCCGGAACCCCGGCCGGGCCATGTGCCAGGAAAGCAGTACCACTATAAGTTTGTGTACTGGTGCCATCATACTGGATCGTCCAGATGAATTCATCGGTATTCAGGTGGTTATCAGCCAGCATTAGTTCCTTATAATTTCCATGAAGCGTATATCCGGCATCAATTACTCTTTTAGAATAAACAATAGCATCGGAATAACGGGCGGTTCCGGTGTACACTGCGGCATTCAGATATAACCGGGCAAGTAGTGCCCAGTCGGCTGCTTTATCAGCACGGCCATAACCGTTTGTGCGGGCATCTGCAAGGCCGCTTTCCATTCCTTTTAATTCATTCTCAATGTAAGTAAACAAGTCCTTCCGGCTGATCTGTTTTGGCAATGTAGGTGTTCCAATAGGTACGCTTTCATCTACAAAAGGTACGTTACCAAATAAATCCATCAGCACCCAGTAGTTATAAGCCCTAACATAGCGGGCTTCAGCCCGGTAGCGACGTACTTTATCGGCATCTGCTCCACTGATGCCTCTTTTACTTAAATTATCATCCGATGACTCCGTAATAAAATTATTACAAAGCGTAATGTTATAGAAGGAACGATAATAAGATCCCGCTACCGCCTGGCTTTGTGCCGACCACGACATCTGGTGAATGCCTAAAGGATCAGTATTGCCACTGTAAGTCCAGCCGGCTTCATCGGTGCTCAAACATTGCAGGTACCAGAACTGGCGTAAAAAGCCGGTACTTCCTTCATCGCTTACAATCTCAGTTGGAATATCCCGGGCTGGGCTACCCGTTACTGCCATGGACGCATATACTTTGGCAAGCGCTTGTTTATAACCAGCCTCAGTAGCAAAAACCGTTTCTGAGGTAATGTCGTTGGTGGGGAACTGGTCCAGTTTTTTGGTACAGCTTTGCAAAATCAGGGCAAACAAAGCTGGTAATAACAATCCTGTTTTAAATAAAGATTTCATATACAGAAAGAATCGTTTTAAAATTAAAAATCAAGACCAATTCCTAAAGAATAGGTTCTGGGACGTGGGTAGAAATTGCGGTCAATACCATTGCTGATCTCAGGATCTAATCCCTGATATTTGGTAATGGTAAATACATTCTGCACAACTGCATTCAAACGTAGTGTGGCTTTGTCATGCGCTATTTTTCCGAAGTTGTAGCCAATGTTCAGGTTGTCCATTCGCAGGAACGAAGCATTTTGCAGGAAGTAATCGCTCAACAACTGCCGCTCCGGGTTGATAAGGCCGGTGAAACCGGACGCTAAATAACTTGCAGATGCATTGCCAGTGGTATAGTTACCGATAATTACATTCCGGCGGCCGAAATTGCTGAACGTATTATTATATACGTAATTATTCAGGTTAGAGCGCAATACCACTCCTGCAGTCCATTTTTTATACGAAACATTGGTGCTGAAACCAAGGAAGAAATTTGGATCGGCCCGTTTTCCTTTATAACGATCCAGTTCATTGATCTGACCATCCCGATTCACATCTTCCAGCAACCCTTCTATAGGCTTGCCACTTTTATCGTATACCTGGTGATACAGGTAGAACGTGTTCTTTGAACTACCTACAGCATTCAGAAAAACAAATCCATTTACCCCATCGGCGGTACCGGTTGGCAGGCCAATGTATTTAGGGTCATTAGGTATGATTGTAAGATTAGTGATTTTGTTCTTGTTGTAAGTAGCATTGAAGTTTACATCCCAGGTAAGGTCCCGGTTGCGGATGGGCTGCAAATTGATACTGAACTCCACGCCCCGGTTTTCCATACTACCTACATTACTCAATACATATAGCGCAAAATTGGTTCCTGTAGCCTGAGGTACGCTATTGAGCAGGTCTTTGGTTTTTTTCAGGTAAAAATCGATACTACCATTGATACGACCGTTGACAAAGCTATAATCCAGTGCAGCATTCCAGGTCGCTGTTTGTTCCCATTTAAGCGCTGAATTAAAACCGGCAGGACTAAAATTCCGGTAGAAAGTAGAGTCCAGTTGGTAATAGGACGAAAGCGCACTAACACCATACCTGGCAATATAATCGTAATAACCAATACCTTCCTGCTGGCCGGTAATACCATAGCCGGCCCGTAGTTTCAAATCGGTAAAGGTTTTACTGTTTTTCAGGAAAGGTTCGCTCTTTATATTCCAGGCCAGGGCCACTGAAGGGAAAGTTCCATAACGGTTTGCCTTCGGAAATTTGGAAGAGCCATCCCGGCGGATCGTTGCTGTTAGCAGGTATTTACTCTTCAGGTTATAGTTCAACCGGGCAAAATAGGAAAGGATTACATAACGGGGAATATCGAAAGGGAAAGCCGGACGTGTAGATCCTGCAATTGTATCTCCTTTCGCGTTTAAAGAACGATAACTATAGTTCTTTGCCTGGAAATCATTATAAGAATAACCGGCTGTTACATCTACCCGGCTATCAATGCTTTTAATGTCTTTTACATAGTTCAGGTAAAATTCAAGTAAAGAATTCTTACGGGTTTGCTTTACCTGCTGTGATCTGCCCCTGTTCAGGTAATCGGAGGCAGCACTGTCAGGCACAAATACAGAACCGTCGTTTTTGCTTACGTCATACCCCAGGTTTAGGTTGGCGCGTAGTTCCGGTAAAAAATGGAACTTATAATCGAACGCGATATTTCCAATGCTCCGCATTGGCTTTTGTTTATCAAAGGTTTGTTCCAGTAAACCCAGGGGATTGTTAGCCCGGTTTAGCACCAAGCTACCATTCGATTCCCGCCATTCATAATAACCACCGTAACGTTTGTCGTTGCTATAAACAGGTTGGGTAGGATCGAAACTAACCGCACTACCGATAGCGCCCTGGTTAGCAAAACGGGTCTGCTGAATACTTCCTTTCAAATTAATATCTACCCGCAGGTGGTTGTCAAAAAAAGTAGGATTTAAAGCAAAGGCGGCCGATGTTTTTTGCAAATGATCCGTTTTTAAAACACCATTCAGGTATTGATAACCCAGTGTAAGGCGGTAAGGCAGTTTCTTAAGTCCACCGGTAAAAGAAATGTTGTTATCAGTAGATACGGCTGTTTGATAAATCACATTCTGCCAATCTGTATTTGCGGTTCCAATCTGCGATTTTTGCAGGGCATTCCCATACTGGTTTACTACACTTCGTACTTCATTGCCATTCAGCACATCTACTTTTTTATAGATATTCGAAACAGACTGATTAGAATTAAAATTTACCCGAAAAGCACCGCCTTTTCCTTTTTTTGTAGTAATGATAATTACACCATTCGCCGCCCGGGAACCATAGATAGCGGCTGCGGAGGCATCTTTCAGTACCGTAAAGGTCTCAATGTCATTAGGGTTAATAAAACTAAGTGGGTTGCTGGCACCTGAAATAACATCCTGGCCTAACGGAACACCATCAATTACAATCAGCGGATCGTTGCTGGCACTTAAGGATGAACCACCGCGAATACGGATAGTGCTACCGGAACCCGGCTGACCACCATTGGAAGTAATGGCCACACCTGGTACTTTACCGGCGATCAGTTGCTCTGGTGTCGTAATATTCCCTTTTTGAAAGTCTTTGGCAGATACGGTGTTTACCGCACCGGTCAGATCTCTTTTTCGGGCAGTACCATATCCTACTACTACCACTTCATTCAGGTTAGCAACAGCTCCAGGGGTAAGAATTACCTCTACAGAATTACCGGTAATAGCTACCTCGGAACTGGCAAATCCTACTGATGAAATGACCAGCCGGCTGGCGCTGGCAGGTGCTTTAATGGAGAATAAACCATCATTGGTACTTTGTACAGCAACCCTGGTTCCTTTGACGGAGATCGTAGCACCAACCAATCCATTTCCGGAGGTATCCGTAACTCTACCTGTAACGGTTCGGTCCTGCGCCTGTGCAACCGTGCCGATTAACAGCAGTAGCATTGGCAGGATCATGAACGAAAGCAATCGTTTCAAAATCATAATTGAAAGGTTATTGAAAATAAAAAAGAAGCGTTTTGGAGGGAGAAAAAGAGTGCAGCCTATCGCTGTACGGAAAATGATTTTACCGTTACAGAAGTTCCATTATTGATTTTCAGGATATACATACCGGTAGCCAAACCAGTTACATCTATAGCCACCTGATTCTGGCCGGCACTGCTAACCCGTTTACGGCTATAAACTCTGCCGCTGATATCCTGTACCTGCAATTCAGTGTTAACAGTACTTCCTGCCAACTGAACATTCAGGGTGTTGGTTTTAACCGGGTTAGGGTAAAGCAAAACTGCCAGTTCATTGTTAGCAGAAGCGATTAATACGATTTTAGATAAAGTGCTTTTGCCATCCGCGTCGTTCATTTTAATGCGGTAGTACAATGGAACTGTTGTGTTCACGGCTTTTGGATCATTGTCTATATATTGATACAATTGGGTATTACCTGCATTTCGGGCGGAAGTAGTGGCAACTGTCGTAAAACTGGTTCCATCGAAAGAACGTTGCAATTCAAAATTTTTCACGTTCACTTCATTACTGGTGGTCCAGTTAAATTGAATACTGTTATTGTTACGGTTCCCGGTAAAGGCCAGTAAGTTCAATGGCAATGGTACGTTGGCATCCAGGTAAACATAGTATTCGCCGGGCTGCAGGGTAATGTTTTGAGCTGAACCAGTTGCAGTAATGGTAGAGCCGGTAAGGTAACTATACCAAACACCAGGATGCTGGAAGGTTACTGTACCGGTTTGTGGTACAATATCAAAATTGCCAACAATCATTTCCCGGATCGCTGTGCCACTCACTTTAATCCATTTGAAACCACCGCCCAGGTCATAGCTGATATCGCTGCTGGTAAAGGTGCTGAGGTAAGCCGGGTTGTTTCGTAGCTTATTTAAATTGGCATATACATCATATAAGGCTTTGCGGTTGGCGTTCTGGTAATAATTCCAGGCAGCTGGTTTAGGGCTGGTGCGGCAGCTATTATCGATCGTTCCGTTTTCACAACGGTTAATGCTGTAATCATAACCCAATTCACCAAATTGCCAGATTAGTTTTGGGCCGGGAACCGTCAACAGGAAAGCCGCTACCATTTCCTGGCGTTTCAAACCGGTATTGATGTCTTTTACATTATAGCTGGAATTACTATTTCCATATTGTTCGTTTTTAAACATCAGCCTTTCTTCATCATGGCTTTCCGCATAGGTTACCAATGTGGGTTGCGTCCAGCTACGGTTAGTAAAAATGCCATATTGGAAATTGGAACTACCCAGGTAACCCATAGAGGCTTCATTGTAATTGTAATTCAGGTTTCCCCAAAGCAGCATACCATAATTGGATAATTCTATTTCTTCCGTATTAGCGCAGAAATGTTCCAGGATACAATAGCTGCCCGGGCTTACTGCCTGCATCTTATCATAAATGCGTTTCAGAATAGCGATACGGCTGGCATCGTAAGCAGCAGAAGCAGCTTCCGTTGGCGCACTGCGCTGAGAAAAGCCTTTGGTAAAATCCCAGCGGATACCATCAATATGATACTTAGTCAGCCAGTGCGTAATTACTTTATCTACATAATCTTTAGTGGCTTGGGCTTCGTGGTTAAAATCGTAGCCGAAAGTCAGCCAGGTATGCGGGGCTACCGGGTTAAACCAGGGACTATTCGCTGCAGGCTGATTATTAGCCGCATCAAAATACATCTGCACCATCGGGCTTTGACCATAAGCATGGTTTAAAACCATATCCATAATAACGGCCATTCCTTTGGCATGCGCACTATCAATAAACCGGCGCAGTTCGTTTTCAGGACCATAATATTTGTCAGGCGCCAGGAAAAAAGAAGGATTATATCCCCAGCTGATATTGCCTTCAAATTCATTGAAAGGCATTACATGAATGGAATTGATACCTAACCTTTTTAAATAATTCAGCGTATCGGTCAGCGTTTTCCAATCGTGTTTCTCTACAAAATCCCGCACCAGTAATTCATACATTACCAGGTTACGTTTGTCGGGCCGGGTAAAAGTGGCAGATGACCAGGTGTATGGTGGTTTAGCTGTTTGTAGTACACTAACAATACCGGTAGTAAACCCTGTTGGATAAGGTTTTAATGCGGGATAAGTTGTAGCCGGAATAAAGGGATCATTAGCCGGGTCCAAAACCTTCTCCGCGTTATAATCCGCCACTTTCAAAGTGCCATCAATTAGGTACTGATAAGCATACTCCGTTCCTGCAGTTAAATTAGTCAGTTCTATCCAGAAACGGGTGCCGTCCGGCGTGCGTTTCATCTGGTTAGCCGTAGTTTGTATCCAGCCGTTAAAATCGCCCAGTACGTTTACCTGAGATTTACCGGGCGCATATAAAACCAGCGTCGCTGAAGTGTTATTCGTACCATAATTAATTCCATCTGTAACACCGGCAGGTAATGGAGCAACCACCACCGTACTGCTCACAAAAAAACTAATCGTGTCTTTTTTGTAAACACCTGCATTTTCTGCTTCCGCTACCAATTGCTGGGTTCCACTGGAACTGATGGTTGCAATAGTACTGATGGTTGTTCCGGATGTTGTTGCGATGGAAGTTCCGTTCAGGTATAATTTCAGGTTGGAAGAAAGATTACTTTTTGCTTCTACCAACATCGTATCCCCAATAGTTTTCGTAATGGGTTCAAGTGTAGGAACATATGTTGGCTGGCGGAAAGGGCGGGTAATTTTCGCCTGTAAAGATGCATCGTAAAAAGGCACATACATATCGCTGTTATCCGCGTTGCGCTGTACGGTATTGCCATCGCTGCTCCGGAATAAAATAGCGATCTTCAAAATATGCTCGACCGGGTTGGTGATACCAAAATAGGCCCGGGCATCCGTTCCTGCCAGTGTATAACTCCATCTGTTATTTCCAAGGCTTGTTGCTTTAGCAGCAGGGTCAGCGCCCGGCCAGCTAAACTTCACGTACTTCCAATCACCGGAAGAGGTGCTTAGGTTGGTAATGCAACCAATGTGTGCATAAACATCATTCGGATTGTAGTTCAGTAACCCACGGTTGCCTTTGGTAGCATCCATGGTGATCACTATGTTGGCATTGGTTTCAACCGGAAAATCAGGTGTACTCACCAGTAACTGGGCAGTTACAGTAGCATGTAGGCACACCAATAAAAAGAATAACAGGTATACTTCTTTCCAGCACATTGGGATCCTAAGCTTAGAATTCCACGTGGACAAGTTGTCGCGGCCGCTTCTATAGTGTCACCTAAATACTAGTGACTCCAGCGTAACTGGACTGGCCACAGTTAGGCCGCAAATGTAATCACACTGGCTCACCTTCGGGTGGGCCTTTCTGCGTTCGCGAGTGGACCCGATAAGCTCATGGAGCGGCGTAACCGTCGCACAGGAAGGACAGAGAAAGCGCGGATCTGGGAAGTGACGGACAGAACGGTCAGGACCTGGATTGGGGAGGCGGTTGCCGCCGCTGCTGCTGACGGTGTGACGTTCTCTGTTCCGGTCACACCACATACGTTCCGCCATTCCTATGCGATGCACATGCTGTATGCCGGTATACCGCTGAAAGTTCTGCAAAGCCTGATGGGACATAAGTCCATCAGTTCAACGGAAGTCTACACGAAGGTTTTTGCGCTGGATGTGGCTGCCCGGCACCGGGTGCAGTTTGCGATGCCGGAGTCTGATGCGGTTGCGATGCTGAAACAATTATCCTGAGAATAAATGCCTTGGCCTTTATATGGAAATGTGGAACTGAGTGGATATGCTGTTTTTGTCTGTTAAACAGAGAAGCTGGCTGTTATCCACTGAGAAGCGAACGAAACAGTCGGGAAAATCTCCCATTATCGTAGAGATCCGCATTATTAATCTCAGGAGCCTGTGTAGCGTTTATAGGAAGTAGTGTTCTGTCATGATGCCTGCAAGCGGTAACGAAAACGATTTGAATATGCCTTCAGGAACAATAGAAATCTTCGTGCGGTGTTACGTTGAAGTGGAGCGGATTATGTCAGCAATGGACAGAACAACCTAATGAACACAGAACCATGATGTGGTCTGTCCTTTTACAGCCAGTAGTGCTCGCCGCAGTCGAGCGACAGGGCGAAGCCCTCGGCTGGTTGCCCTCGCCGCTGGGCTGGCGGCCGTCTATGGCCCTGCAAACGCGCCAGAAACGCCGTCGAAGCCGTGTGCGAGACACCGCGGCCGGCCGCCGGCGTTGTGGATACCTCGCGGAAAACTTGGCCCTCACTGACAGATGAGGGGCGGACGTTGACACTTGAGGGGCCGACTCACCCGGCGCGGCGTTGACAGATGAGGGGCAGGCTCGATTTCGGCCGGCGACGTGGAGCTGGCCAGCCTCGCAAATCGGCGAAAACGCCTGATTTTACGCGAGTTTCCCACAGATGATGTGGACAAGCCTGGGGATAAGTGCCCTGCGGTATTGACACTTGAGGGGCGCGACTACTGACAGATGAGGGGCGCGATCCTTGACACTTGAGGGGCAGAGTGCTGACAGATGAGGGGCGCACCTATTGACATTTGAGGGGCTGTCCACAGGCAGAAAATCCAGCATTTGCAAGGGTTTCCGCCCGTTTTTCGGCCACCGCTAACCTGTCTTTTAACCTGCTTTTAAACCAATATTTATAAACCTTGTTTTTAACCAGGGCTGCGCCCTGTGCGCGTGACCGCGCACGCCGAAGGGGGGTGCCCCCCCTTCTCGAACCCTCCCGGTCGAGTGAGCGAGGAAGCACCAGGGAACAGCACTTATATATTCTGCTTACACACGATGCCTGAAAAAACTTCCCTTGGGGTTATCCACTTATCCACGGGGATATTTTTATAATTATTTTTTTTATAGTTTTTAGATCTTCTTTTTTAGAGCGCCTTGTAGGCCTTTATCCATGCTGGTTCTAGAGAAGGTGTTGTGACAAATTGCCCTTTCAGTGTGACAAATCACCCTCAAATGACAGTCCTGTCTGTGACAAATTGCCCTTAACCCTGTGACAAATTGCCCTCAGAAGAAGCTGTTTTTTCACAAAGTTATCCCTGCTTATTGACTCTTTTTTATTTAGTGTGACAATCTAAAAACTTGTCACACTTCACATGGATCTGTCATGGCGGAAACAGCGGTTATCAATCACAAGAAACGTAAAAATAGCCCGCGAATCGTCCAGTCAAACGACCTCACTGAGGCGGCATATAGTCTCTCCCGGGATCAAAAACGTATGCTGTATCTGTTCGTTGACCAGATCAGAAAATCTGATGGCACCCTACAGGAACATGACGGTATCTGCGAGATCCATGTTGCTAAATATGCTGAAATATTCGGATTGACCTCTGCGGAAGCCAGTAAGGATATACGGCAGGCATTGAAGAGTTTCGCGGGGAAGGAAGTGGTTTTTTATCGCCCTGAAGAGGATGCCGGCGATGAAAAAGGCTATGAATCTTTTCCTTGGTTTATCAAACGTGCGCACAGTCCATCCAGAGGGCTTTACAGTGTACATATCAACCCATATCTCATTCCCTTCTTTATCGGGTTACAGAACCGGTTTACGCAGTTTCGGCTTAGTGAAACAAAAGAAATCACCAATCCGTATGCCATGCGTTTATACGAATCCCTGTGTCAGTATCGTAAGCCGGATGGCTCAGGCATCGTCTCTCTGAAAATCGACTGGATCATAGAGCGTTACCAGCTGCCTCAAAGTTACCAGCGTATGCCTGACTTCCGCCGCCGCTTCCTGCAGGTCTGTGTTAATGAGATCAACAGCAGAACTCCAATGCGCCTCTCATACATTGAGAAAAAGAAAGGCCGCCAGACGACTCATATCGTATTTTCCTTCCGCGATATCACTTCCATGACGACAGGATAGTCTGAGGGTTATCTGTCACAGATTTGAGGGTGGTTCGTCACATTTGTTCTGACCTACTGAGGGTAATTTGTCACAGTTTTGCTGTTTCCTTCAGCCTGCATGGATTTTCTCATACTTTTTGAACTGTAATTTTTAAGGAAGCCAAATTTGAGGGCAGTTTGTCACAGTTGATTTCCTTCTCTTTCCCTTCGTCATGTGACTTGATATCGGGGGTTAGTTCGTCATCATTGATGAGGGTTGATTATCACAGTTTATTACTCTGAATTGGCTATCCGCGTGTGTACCTCTACCTGGAGTTTTTCCCACGGTGGATATTTCTTCTTGCGCTGAGCGTAAGAGCTATCTGACAGAACAGTTCTTCTTTGCTTCCTCGCCAGTTCGCTCGCTATGCTCGGTTACACGGCTGCGGCGAGCGCTAGTGATAATAAGTGACTGAGGTATGTGCTCTTCTTATCTCCTTTTGTAGTGTTGCTCTTATTTTAAACAACTTTGCGGTTTTTTGATGACTTTGCGATTTTGTTGTTGCTTTGCAGTAAATTGCAAGATTTAATAAAAAAACGCAAAGCAATGATTAAAGGATGTTCAGAATGAAACTCATGGAAACACTTAACCAGTGCATAAACGCTGGTCATGAAATGACGAAGGCTATCGCCATTGCACAGTTTAATGATGACAGCCCGGAAGCGAGGAAAATAACCCGGCGCTGGAGAATAGGTGAAGCAGCGGATTTAGTTGGGGTTTCTTCTCAGGCTATCAGAGATGCCGAGAAAGCAGGGCGACTACCGCACCCGGATATGGAAATTCGAGGACGGGTTGAGCAACGTGTTGGTTATACAATTGAACAAATTAATCATATGCGTGATGTGTTTGGTACGCGATTGCGACGTGCTGAAGACGTATTTCCACCGGTGATCGGGGTTGCTGCCCATAAAGGAGGCGTTTACAAAACCTCAGTTTCTGTTCATCTTGCTCAGGATCTGGCTCTGAAGGGGCTACGTGTTTTGCTCGTGGAAGGTAACGACCCCCAGGGAACAGCCTCAATGTATCACGGATGGGTACCAGATCTTCATATTCATGCAGAAGACACTCTCCTGCCTTTCTATCTTGGGGAAAAGGACGATGTCACTTATGCAATAAAGCCCACTTGCTGGCCGGGGCTTGACATTATTCCTTCCTGTCTGGCTCTGCACCGTATTGAAACTGAGTTAATGGGCAAATTTGATGAAGGTAAACTGCCCACCGATCCACACCTGATGCTCCGACTGGCCATTGAAACTGTTGCTCATGACTATGATGTCATAGTTATTGACAGCGCGCCTAACCTGGGTATCGGCACGATTAATGTCGTATGTGCTGCTGATGTGCTGATTGTTCCCACGCCTGCTGAGTTGTTTGACTACACCTCCGCACTGCAGTTTTTCGATATGCTTCGTGATCTGCTCAAGAACGTTGATCTTAAAGGGTTCGAGCCTGATGTACGTATTTTGCTTACCAAATACAGCAATAGTAATGGCTCTCAGTCCCCGTGGATGGAGGAGCAAATTCGGGATGCCTGGGGAAGCATGGTTCTAAAAAATGTTGTACGTGAAACGGATGAAGTTGGTAAAGGTCAGATCCGGATGAGAACTGTTTTTGAACAGGCCATTGATCAACGCTCTTCAACTGGTGCCTGGAGAAATGCTCTTTCTATTTGGGAACCTGTCTGCAATGAAATTTTCGATCGTCTGATTAAACCACGCTGGGAGATTAGATAATGAAGCGTGCGCCTGTTATTCCAAAACATACGCTCAATACTCAACCGGTTGAAGATACTTCGTTATCGACACCAGCTGCCCCGATGGTGGATTCGTTAATTGCGCGCGTAGGAGTAATGGCTCGCGGTAATGCCATTACTTTGCCTGTATGTGGTCGGGATGTGAAGTTTACGGGAAAG
>JADMIO011678447.1_pt1 | contig 91821 bp, 95 predicted proteins | sample 8958161 | NCBI WGS metagenome assembly JADMIO01 (sample SAMN16585339, study PRJNA669376) | soil metagenome | isolation source: Crop rotation soil | place: USA: Cullars Rotation, Alabama | collected 2011
TATGGTGAAAGTTGGAACCTCTTACGTGCCGATCAGATTAAAACGAAAGGCCCAGTCTTTCGACTGAGCCTTTCGTTTTATTTGACCATGTTGGTATGATTTAAATTAATACGACTCACTATAGGGTCAGTGCGGCCGCGACTTCAAGTCACGTGAATTCCAAGCTTCGGATCCCACTGTGCTGGAAAGTCACGGCGTCGCCGATTGAGGCTCGTGCATTGCGTGGGGTCTCCACGACACGCACGAAGTCGAGAAACTCGGTAAGCCCATCGTTCTCATGCTCACGCAGGCGTTTGCGAATGCGGCCCAGATGCGCGCGAAGACGCTGGGTCTCGAAGGCCATCCGCTCGTCGTCATGCCGCATCCGCTCGCGAGCCGCAGCGAAGCCGAAGTGAAAACGTTCGCAGCGGACCTTGTCGAGGACGTCGCGCGCGGTCTCACGGACAAGCCTTGAGCGCGCTCGCGCAGGCCTCACGCCACAAGCTCGCCGGGGATTTCGCGGCCGCGCAGCAGGCGATGCACGACAGGGGCTGGACCGACGGCCTCCCGGTCGTGCCGCCCACCGAAGCGCTCGTCGCGGACATGCTCGCGCGTACGCCGTTTGAGCCGCAGATGCTTCTCGGCACCATGGAGCCGCGCAAAGGCAGCGTGACCGTGGAAAAGGTGGCTGCCAACGCGGTGATGGCGGGCTGCCTCCCTGAATATTTCCCCGTCGTCGTCGGCGCGGTCAAGGCGCTGCTGCAGCCGCAATACCACGTCGGCTCGACCGCCTGCACGACGGGCGGCGCGGCGCCGGTGCTGATCGTGAGCGGACCGCTTGCGGAGAAGCTCCAGATCAATTCGGGAACGTCCTGTTTCGGCGGCAACGTGCGCGCGAACGCGACGATCGGCCGTGCCGTGCGGCTGACGATGCGTAATCTCGGCGGCGCGAAGTCCGACGGCATGGAGAAATCCACGCTCGGCTGGCCGGGCAAGATCTCGATGTGCTTCGCCGAGAACGAAGCGCGCAATCCCTGGGAGCCGTTTCGCGTCGACCGCGGCCACTCGCGCGAAGAAACGACGGTGTCGTCCGTCGCCTGTCGCGGCATCTATGCGATCACGGAAGGCACGCAGGAAACGGGCACCGGCGTGCTCGAGACGATCGCCGCCGCGATGCGGACGATCGGCGCGCCGATCTACTACCAACGCAACGTCCCGGTCATCGTAAATCTCGGTCCCGAGCACGCGAACGAGATCGCGAAGGACGGCTATTCGAAGCGCGACGTGCGCGAGTCCCTCTTCGAGCATTGCCGGTTGCCGGTCGGCGCGCTGCGCGGCCGCGGTTATTACGCGCCAGGCTGCTGGTCCTCGATGCTGGACGAAAACGATGACAGCGCGCTCGTTCCGATCGTTTCGTCGCCGGACTATCTGTGGATCGTCATCGCGGGCGGCGACGGCCGCCACAGCGCGTGGATGCCGGCGTGGAACGTCTGCGAAGGCGCGACGGAAGCGGTGGCGGAGAAGCGATGACGGAGAAACGATGACAGCGGGCGCGCCGCTCGGCACGCTCGCCGCGCAGGCCGCGCGGAAATTCGCGGAGCGGCCGTGTCTCGCTTACGCGGGCCGCCGGTGGACGTTCGCGGAAGTCGATGGAATCGTCGACGCGCTGGCCGTATCGCTCGGCGCGCAACTCGAGCCGGGCGCACGCGTCGGCCTGTTCATGGCGAACCGGCCGGAGTTCATCTTCCTGCAGCTTGCGCTCGAGCGCGCGGGCCTCGTCCGCGTGCCGATCAACAGCCGTTTCACCATGCACGAGGTGGGCGTCATCCTCGAAGACTGCGGCGCGGAGGCGCTCTTCTTCGACACGAGCACGAGCGAGCGGGCGGGCGAGGTGTCGGATCGCCTCACGGCGATGTGGTTCTGCCAGGTCGATGCCGATGAAGCGGCGAACGGTCCCGTCTGGTCGCATTTGCTCGCGCCGGTCGAGGGGCCGCGCATCGCCGCGGCCGTCGACGCGGACGACACCTGTTCGATCAATTACACGTCGGGCACGTCGGGCAAACCGAAAGGCGTCGTGCTCACGCATCGCAACTGGGCGGCGATGTATCGCAACATGCTCGTCGATCGCGACATCCGCGCAGACGACGTGTTCACGCACGTCGGACCGCTCACGCATTCGAGCGGCGCGTATTTCCTGGCGTGGTTTCTGCGCGGCGCGTGCAACGTGCTCGTCGAAGGGACCGGCATCGATGCGATGCTGCAGACGATGGCGCGGGAGAAGGCGACCGTGTTTACGTGCGTGCCGACGGTGCTGACGCGCATCGTCAACCATCCGGGGATCGACGCGCTGGATCTTTCGTCGCTACGCGCGATTGGCTACGGCGCGGAGCCCATCCCGTTCAACACGCTGGAAAAGGCGCTCAAGCGTTTCGGCCCCATCTTCACGCAGAACTACGGGCTCACCGAGGCGATGATGACCGTGTCGATCCTGCATCCGCGCGAGCATTTCAACGCGAAGAACGAAGTGCGCGTCGGTTGCATCGGCCGGCCGTATACGTTCGTCGAGGTCGCGTTGCGCGCGCCTGACGGGCGCGAGGTCGACGTGGGCGAGGTCGGCGAGATCACGATCCGCTCCGAGCACATGATGGGGAATTACTGGAACCGCCCGGAGGAGACGGCGAAGGTGCTGCGCAACGGCTGGCTCTGGTCCGGCGATCTCGCGACGCGCGACGCGGAAGGTTTCATCACGCTCGCCGGCCGCAGCAAGGAGATGCTGATCAGCGGCGGTTTCAACATCTACCCGCAGGAGGTCGAGGCGCTGCTCACGAGCCATCCCGCCGTGCTCGAAGCGGCCGTCGTAGGCGTTCCCGATTCGCAATGGGGCGAGATCGCCGTCGCGTACGTGAGCGCGGTGCCTGAAGCGCATCTCGATACCGCCGCGCTCCAGGCGCATTGCAAGCCGATCCTCGGCTTCAGGACGCCGAAGATATTTAATTTCGTCGATCAACTGCCCAAGAACGCGAACGGCAAGATCGATAAGCCCGTGCTCAAGGCTGAGGCCCTGCGCGCGAAAGAGAGCTCACATGGCTGATCGCAAGGACATCGTCGTCGTCGCGCTCGCGCGTACGCCGTTCGGGCGCTTCGAAGGCGCGCTTCGCGACATCGAGGCGCCGCGTCTCGCAGCGACCGCGATCAACGAGGTGCTCGATCGGGCCGGCCCAATGACGAGCGACATCGACGCGCTGTACGCGGGCGTCGGCATGATCGCCGCGAACGTGCTGACGCCGGTACGGCAGGCCGTGCTGCTGTCGAAGCTCGACGAGAAAACGCCGTCTATCACCATCGACCGCGCGTGCTGCTCGGGCATGACCGCGATCGGCGTCGGCATGAAGGACCTCAGGCTCGGAGAGGCGCGCGCGGTGGTGTGCGGCGGTTTCGAGTCGCTCAGCCGCACGCCGATGCTGTGGCCCAGAAGCCGCGCGCGCATCGGCGACGTGTCCGCGACCGATCCGCTGCTCATGCGCGGGCTCATGGTCGACCGGCCGATCCCGGTCTACAGCGGCGACGAGTCGGTCGCACGCGGGGTGGACCGCGCGCAGCAGGACGAATGGGCGATTCGCAGCCACGAGCGCTACTTCACGGCCGACGGTGAGGGCTATTTCCAGTTCGAGCGTTTCGCGGTCGACGGCAAGGACGCGAAAGGCAATGCGCTGCGCCTCTCTGCGGACGAATCGCCGCGTGCCGACACGACCCTGGAGAAGCTCGCGCGACTGAAACCCGTGTACGGCGGCAAGACGATCACCGCCGGCAACGCGCCGGGACTGAACGACGGCGCGGCCTTCCTCGTCGCGACGACGCGCGAGAACGCCGAGGCGCACGGTTTCGAGCCGCTCGCGCGCCTTGTCGATTACGCGCAGGTTTGCGGCGGTCCGACCTCGGGCACGACGACGCCTGCGGTGGCGATCCAGACGCTCGCGAAACGCAACGACACGTCTGCGACCGACTGGGATCTCATTGAAATCAACGAGGCGTATGCCGCGACGCCGCTCGTGAGCACGCTCGTTCTCGCGGACGGTGATCGCGCGAAAGCCGAGAAGCTGCGTGAGCGCACGAACGTTCACGGCGGCGCCGTCGCCATCGGTCATCCGCTCGGCGCGAGCGGCGCGCGCATCGTGATGACGCTCATCAACGGACTGCGGCGCCGTGGCGGCGGGCGCGGCGTCGCCGCGATCTGCGGCGGCTTCGGCCAGGGCGACGCCGTGATGGTGGAAGTCGAATAGAACAAACGCGAGGAGGCGAATTTGAAAATCACCATCACATCCATGGTTCGCGCAGCGCTCGCGCTACTGCTGGCGATCGTGCCGGCGGCGTACGCGCAGGACGCGTTCCCGACGAAGCCGGTGCGCATGATCGTCGCGTTTCCGCCCGGCCAGGCGACCGACATCGTCGCGCGCCTCTTCGCCGACGAGCTCACGAAGGTCTGGGGCAGACAGGTCGTGGTCGACAACCGCGCCGGCGGCGCGAGCGTGCCGGGCACGGTCGCCGGCGCGACTGCCACGCCCGACGGCCACACGATCACGTTCGCGACGAGCAGCTCGATCGCGGTGAACCCCGCGATCTACTCGAGCCTCCCGTACAACACCGCGCGGGACTTCGCGATGGTCCACGGCATCTTCACCGTGCCGTGGGTGATCGTCGCGCATCCGTCCGCGCCGTACAGCACGCTCAAGGAGCTCATCGATTTCTCGAAGAAGAATCCGGGCAAGCTCAACTGGGGCTACGGCGCGAGCTCGCTCCAGCTCGGCGCGGAGCTCTTCAAGCTGCGGACGGGCGCATCACTCGTCGGCGTTCCGTACAAGGGCAGCGGCCCCGCGACGATCGATCTCCTCGGCGGCCAGATTCCGCTGCTGCTCGACACGGTCGCCGCGACGCTTCCGCACATCAAGGCCGGCAAGATGAAGGCGATCGCCACCATGACGCCGGCGCGCATGCCTCTCCTGCCGGACACGCCGACGGTCGCAGAGCAGGGCTATCCCGGCTTCTCGGCGGAAGGCTGGGGCGGCATGGTGGTGCCGAAGGCGACGCCGTCGCCCGTCGTGAAGAAAATCAGCGCCGACGTCGGGCGCATCCTGAACGAGCCCGCCATTCAGAAGCAGATGTTCGACCGCGGCGTTGTTCCCGACCTCCGCGGCCCCGCCGAGTGGACGAAGTTCGTGCACGAGGAGCTTGTGAAGTGGACCGATGTCGCGAAGCGCGCGAACGTGAAGGCCGACTAGAGGAAGACGCGATGTCCGATCTGTCCAGCACCGAACGGTGGGTCGGCGACGAGGTCGACCTCGCCGAGTGGTATCTCGCGCAGCCGTGGTCCGACGGCCTGCCGGTCATCGTGCCCACGCCGGAAAAAGTGGCGGCCGTCGTGGACGCGCTCGGCGGCGAGCCGCAGCGCGTGGAATGCCGTGTGCCGCCGCGCATGGGCAATCTCACGCGCGAAGTGCTCGCGATCAACATCGTGCTCGCCGGCGCGAAAGCCGAATACGCGCCCGTGATCCGTGCGGCGCTTCTCGCGATGGCCGAGCCGCAGATGAACCTGAACGCGCTCCAGGCGAGCACGCACATGGCTGCGCCGCTCGTGATCGTGAACGGCCCGGTGCGCAACCGCATCGGCATGAACGCCGGCTGCAATCTCTTCGGGCCGGGCAATCGCGCGAACGCGACGATCGGCCGCGCGATCCGCCTGGTGATGTTGTCGGTCGGCGGCGGCATCGCGGGCGAGCTCGACAAGGCGACGCTTGGCCACCCGGGCAAGTACACCTACTGCATCGCCGAGAACGAAGAAGAAAGCCCGTGGGCGCCGTATCACGTCGAGCACGGCTACCGACCGGAGGACAGCACCGTCTTCGTGATCCCGGCGGAAGCGCCGCACAGCGTAACCAACCACGTCGCGAACGATCCCCAGGGGATTCTCGACAGCATCGCGTCAGCGATGAGCACGATCGCGAGCAATACTGCGGTCGCCGGCGGCGCATGCGCGGTCATCCTCGGCGTCGAGCACGCGAAGATGATCGCTTCGCACGGCTGGAAGCGCGCGGACGTTCGCAACTATCTCTGGACGACCGCCGGCAACACCTTCGGCGCGCTCTCCTTCAATCATCGCTACGGCAAGGTCTACAACCGCAGCCTGCCGAAATGGATCAAGCGCGAGACCGATTCGTTCGTGCCGATCGTCGCTCAGCCCGATGACATCCACCTCTTCGTCGCGGGCGGCGCCGCTGGCCGCTTCTCCGCGTTCATCCCCGGCTGGGGCAACTACGCCGTGCCGGTGCTCCGCGCGATCGACGGCGCGATGCCGGCGGGCGCGGTCTGCGCCGACGGCACCTGCTCGCTTTAAGGAGTCTGACATGCCTCAACGCGTATTCGATCCCTGCGGCGTCGTCGACGCCGCCACCAGCCCGCGCGCGCCGCGGCCCGAGCGGCTCGACGGTCTGCGGCTCGCCGTCGTCGACAACTCGAAGTGGAACGGCGGCAAGCTCCTCGATGCGCTCGTCGAGCGTCTTTCGCGCGACACGCGCTTCGCACAGGTGAACCGCTACAAGAAGGAAACGTTCACCAAGCCCGCCGCGCCGGAGCTCCTGCGCGATATCGCGGCGAACAATGACGTGGCGGTGATCGCAATCGCGGATTGAGGGAGCTGCACGTCGTGCTGTACGCGCGACACCGTAAGCCTCGAAGCGCTGAAGATTCCCACAGCCGTCATCGTCACGACGCAGTTCGTGCGCGAGGCGAAAGCGCAGGCCTTCGTGCTCGGCATGCCGGCGCTCGAGCTCGTGACGATCGACCATCCGCTGAGCACGCTCTCGGCCGAGCAGATTGGCGGCCGCGCGGAACAGGCGCTGCCCCAGGTGCTGAAGGTCTGGGCAAGCTGACGTGATCGTTGCCGATCAGATCCGGCGCGCTGCCCGCCGTTATGCCGGCCATGTTGCCGCGATGTGCGACGGGGAAAGCTGTACCCATGCGGAGATCGACGAGCGCTCGGACCGGCTCGCGAATGCGCTGCTCGCGCGCGGCCTGGCGCGTGGCGAGCGCGTCGTCGTGCTGCTGGAAAATTCGATCCGCTGCATCGAGGTCGATTTCGGCCTCTGCAAGGCGGGGCTCGTGCGCGTGCCGCTCAACCCGCGCATCACTGCGCCGGAGCTCGCATACATCTGCGACGACGCCGAGCCGGCCGCCGTCATCTGCGGCAGCAACTTCCTGCATCTCGTACTGCCCGTGACCGCGGAGCGCCCAGGCATCCGCCACGTGATCTGCGTCGAGGAGCCCGATGCGCCCCGCGTGCCGGCGACGTGCGCGGACTACTCAGCATTGCTCGCCACAGCCTCGCCGGAGCCGGCGCAAGCGAGCGTCGACCCGGAAGACCTCCACTCGATTGCCTATACCTCCGGCTCCACCGGCAAGCCCAAAGGCGTCATGCTCTCGCACCGCGCGATCGCCGAGGTCGCCTGGAACGTGCTCCTCGAGCTCGGACCCGAAGCGCCCGGTGAGAAGGTGCTGCTGCTCCAGCCGCTGAGCCACGGCAGCGCGTACTTCGTGCTCGCCTATTTCATGCGCGGCTGCACTGTCGTCGTCATGCGCCGCTTCAGCGCCCAGCGCGCGCTCGATCTCACGCGCGATCTCGGCATCGAGACGGTGAAGCTCGTGCCGACGATGCTCCAGCGCATGCTCGGGCTGCCGGGCATCGAACAGACACGGCTTCCGAAGCTCCGCCAGATCATCTACGGCGGCAGTCACGTCGCGACCGAGGTGCTGCGGAAGGCGATCGGACTCTTCGGCCCGCGACTCGCGCAGCACTACGGGCAGACCGAAGCGCCGTCGACGCTTACGCTGCTGCCGCGGCAGGACCATACGCTGGAAAACCTCGAGAGCGGGCGGCTCGCTTCCGCCGGCCGCGCATTTCTGCGCGTCGAGGTGCAGGTGGTCAACGACCATGGCGAGCGCGTCGCGCCGGGCGAGGTGGGCGAGCTGCTCGTACGCGCGCCGCACATGATGTCCGGCTACTGGAAGCGTCCGGAACAGTCCGCTGCCGCCGTGCGCGACGGCTGGCTCCGCACGAACGACCTCGCGCGCATCGACGAGCGCGAGTACGTCTACCTGCTGGGGCGGAAGGACGACATGATCATCAGTGGCGGCTACAACATCGCCCCGCGCGAGGTCGAGGATGCGCTGTGCACGCATCCCGCGGTCAACGAGGCGGCCGTGTTCGGGCGCACCGATTCGGACTGGGGGCAGGCGGTCATCGCCGTCATCGCGCTGAAGGACCGCGCGGCGACGAAAGCCGAGATCCTCGAATACTCGCGCACGCTGCTCGGCTACAAGAAGCCTAAACACATCGTCCTCGTCGACGAGCTGCCCAAGAACCCCAACGGAAAGATCGACATGCCGGCGCTCAAGCGAACGTACGGCAGCAACTGAAGGAGGAGCGCTTGAAAGCCATGTCCATCGCCGCGCGCTGTGCGGCTGCCCTTATCTCCGCGGCGCCGCTCGCGGCCTATTCGCAGGCCTATCCGTCGAAGCCGGTCCGCGTCGTGATTCCATTCCCGCCAGGACAGGCGACCGACGTCATCGGACGCGTGGTCAGCCAGAAGCTCGGCGACGCGCTCGGCAAATCGTTCGTCGTCGACAACCGCCCGGGCGCGAACGGAATCGTCGGCATCGAGACCGTCGTGAAATCGCCGCCGGATGGCTACACGCTGCTGATCACGGCGAGCGGCTCGCTCGTCATCAATCCCAGCGTCTACAGCAAGCTCTCGTACGAGCCGCTGAAGGACCTCACGCCGATTGCGCTCCTCGGGCTGATTCCGCTCGTGGTCGTCGTGCACCCCTCGCTGCCGGTGAGCAATGTGTCGCAGCTCGTCGCGCTCGCCAAGGCGCAGCCGGGGAAGCTCAGCTACGCGTCCTCCGGGCCGGGCTCGGCGCAGCACCTCGCGATGGAGCTCTTCAAGTCCCGCACTCACATGAACATCCTGCACGTGCCCTACAAGGGCAGCGCGCCGGCGATGCAGGACGTGCTCTCCGGACAGGTTCCGCTGATGTTCGACACCGTCGCGTCATCGCTTCCGATGATCCGCGACGGGCGCCTGAAGGCGATCGGCGTCGGGCTCGCGAAGCGGTCCGCCGTGCTGCCGAACGTCCCGACGCTCGACGAATCCGGCGTGAAAGGATTCCAGGTGGCCGGCTGGTCGGGCTTTCTCGCGCCGGCGAAGACGCCGCACGCGATCATCCAGCAGGTCAACACCGAGACGCTGAAGATCCTCACGCAGCCCGACACGAAGGAGCGCATCGTCTCGCTCGGCATGGAGGCGGCGAACACGACGCCCGAGGAGTTTGCCGCGTTCATGAAGAGCGAGACCGAGAAGTGGGCGCAGGCGGTCAAGCTATCGGGAGTGAAGCTCGACTGACGAGCGCCTCACGGTGACGTAGAGATCCGGTCGCGCCGATAGAGCGCCGGGAACCAGCGGATCCAGAGCGCCGCGATGGCGATCGTCGCAGCGCCGCCGAGGACGACCGCCGGCACCGTGCCGAAGAGCGCCGCCGTCACGCCGGATTCGAACTGTCCCAGCTGGTTCGAGCCGTTCGTGCACAGCGAATTGGCCGCGATCACGCGCCCGCGCATCGCTTCCGGCGTGTCGAGCTGGATGAGCGACGAGCGGATCACCACGCTGATCATGTCTGCGCCCCCGACCACCATCAACGCCACGATCGAAAGCGGCACCCAGGTCGACACGCCGAAGACGATCGTCGCAACGCCGAAAAGCGCCACGCACGCGAACATGATGCGGCCGACGTTCGCGGTGAGCGGCACGCGCATCAGCGCAACGGAGGCGGCGACCGCGCCGACGGCGGGCGCGGCGCGCAGCAGGCCGAGGCCCGTCGGGCCCGTCATCAGGATGTCGCGCGCATAGATCGGGAGCAGCGCCGCGACGCCGCCGACGAGTATCGAGAAGAAATCCAGCGTGACGGCGCCGAGCAGCACCGGGTGGTTCCGGATGTAGTGCACGCCGGCGAAAATCGTTTCCATCGTGACCGGCGCACGGGAGCGCGGCGCGCGGGGCACGCGCAGGGTGACGAAGAGTATTCCCGCCACGACGAAGAAGAACGCGCTCGCGCCGTACACGACCGCGGGCCCCAGCACGTACAGCAGTCCGCCGACGCCGGGACCCGCGATCACCGAAATCTTCCTCGCGGCGCCGCTCCAGGCGATGCAGCGGGGAAGCTCGGTGCGCGAAACGAGATCGGGCAGCATCGATCGCACGCTCGCCGACTGGAACGCGAGCGCGGTCCCGATCAGGAATGATCCAACGTAGATCATGTAGGCGTTGAGCGCGCCGGCAATGCTCAGGGTCGCGAACATGACCGCCACCGCGCACTGCATCGTCTGCGTGAAGAGCGCGATGCGGCGGCGCTCGTAACGGTCCGCCGCGTGTCCGCCGATCAGCGCGAACGCGAAGACCGGTGTGAACTGCACCAGCCCGATCAAGCCGAGGCTGAGCGCGCTGTCGGTGAGCTCGTAGACCTGCCAGCCCACGGCAACCGTGAGCATCTGGTAGCCGAGAACCGTGCCGGTCTCGGCCAGCCAGAAACGCGTGAACGGCGAAAGTGCTACGACCGCGCCTTCGCCGCGATCCCCGCGCCCCGAATCACGCGGTCAGCAACCCGCTACGCATTTCCCGCTCGGATCGAACTCCATCGTTCTGCCGCTCAGGGGCACGTGCACCGGGACTTTCGTCTCCTTGATGAAGCGGTCGGTCTTGCTGCCCGGCACGACCTTTCCCGCCCGCGCCCCGACTTCGTTCGCGTGCGACGCAATGACGGAGTTGGGTTTCACGAGCTCGTTGATCACGTAGGCCGCTTCGGTCGGGCCGGTGGTGAAACCGTCGCCGATGTTCATCACGACGAGCTTCGCGTTGTACAGGTTGCGGACGACGCGCTCCTGATCGGCCGTGACGCCCGTGTCGCCGGAGAGGTAGGCGACGAGGCCGGTGCTGAAGCGAAGCACGTAGCCCGTCGCGAGGCCGACGTCGCCGGCAATGCCCGCGGCTTCCATCGCCTTGCCGAGCTCACCGCCGATGTAGCCGGGATCGACGCCGTTGCTGTGCATGGCCGTCACCGTCGCGATGCGGATGCCGCCGACCGTGACGCTGCCGCCGAAGCGGGCGAGGATCGAGTCGGCGGGGTTGCCGCCGTTTGCCTTGAGCTTCGCGGCGAAGAAGGCCGGCATCTCGCTCCCCGTCACGATCTTCGCCTTCTTCGCAAGCGCGATGTTGACCGCGAGCGAGTTCGGCAGCGCCGAAACCGACGTGTCAGGCTTATCGCAGGTGCCGGCGCCCGGTTCCTTGGGATGCGCGTTGCCGACGTGATCGCCGTGCATGTGCGTGACCAGGATGATGTCGATCTTGCCGAGGCGCGGATCGTTCGCGCCGGCGACGGTGCGGCCCGGATCGTAGAGCACGCGCGTGCCGTTCGGATCCTCAAAGATCAGCGCGCGGTCCTGCGGGCAGAACTCGTTCTCGTGGCTGCCGAGCGGCGTGACCTTGACGTTCGCTGCCGACACTGCGCCTGCGGCGGTGAATGCGGCAGCGGCGATCAGCAGGCTCGCGGTTTTTTTCATGTCGTCCTCTCCTTGTGGTGTGTGGCTGAACCAGATCGGAGCGTAATTTACTCGATGGCGCGTGAGTTACGACAGCGCCTTCGTGACGATCTCCGCGACGTCCTTGGACAGCCCGGCGGTCGCGCGGATGCGCTCGAGCGCCGCGCGCGCGTGGGCCTGTCGCGCTGCGTCGAACTTCTTCCAGCGGTCGAACGCGCGCGCCATGCGCGCGGCGACCTGCGGGTTGCGCGCGTCGAGCGCGATGACCTGCGTGGCGATGAAGTCATAACCGCTGCCGTCGGCCGCGTGAAAGTGCGCGTGGTTGGCGATGAAGCTTCCAATCAGGGCATAGACCTTGTTCGGGTTCGAGATCGAGAAGGCCGGATGGTCCATGAGCCGCTGCACTTCGGCGAGCGTGCCGGGCAGCCGCGAGAGCGCCTGCACGCGCAGCCACTTGTCGAGCACCAGCGGCTCGTCCTTCCAGCGCTCGTAGAACGCCGCCAGCGCGCTCTCGCGCTCGCCGCATGCGAAGTCGGCGAGGATGCCCAGCGCCGCAATCGAGTCGGTCATGTTGTTCGCTTCGCTGAACTGGCGATAGACCAGCGCACACGATTCCGGCGTGCCGGTCTCCATGAGGTATGCGAGCGAAAGATTGCGAAGCGCGCGTTTGCCCGCGGAGGCGGCGTCCGGGCTGTACGGGCCGCGCACTTCGTTGTCCCGGTATGCAGCGTGAAATGCCTCGTGCAGCATCTCCGCGATCTTGCGGACGAGACCGATGCGCACCGCATGAATCGCGTCGGAATCGACCACATCCATCTGCTCGGCGATGAAGCTCTCGCCCGGCAGCATCAGCGCCTCGGTGGCGAAAGCGGGATCGCGCTTCGAATCGGCGAGGACGCTTCCCAGCGCGGCAATGAAAGATTCGGGCGCGCTGAAGCCGCGGCCGGCGCGCACGTCCTCGACTCCGCGCAGCATGACCTCGGTCGCGAGACGCTGGCCGGCTTCCCACCGGTTGAAAGCGTCGGAGTCGTGCGCCATCAGATGCATGAGGCTGCGCTCGTCGTAGTCATGCCTGACGATGACCGGGGCGGAGAAGTCGCGTGCGAGCGAAGGCACCGGGCGCTCGGGAACACCGACGAAGGTGAAACGCTGCTCGCGCTCCGTGAGCGACAGCACGCGCGTCGCGCCGCTCGGCGCGGTCTCGCCTTCGAGCTTGAGCGGCAGGTCCGTGCCGTTCGAGCCGAGCAGGCCCACCGCGAAGGGAATGTGGAAAGGCTGCTTTTCGGGCTGGCCGGGCGTTGGCGGACACGACTGGCGCAGCGTGAGCGTGTAGCTCTTGTTCGCCGCGTCGTACGCGTCCGTCACCTCGACGCTCGGCGTTCCGGCCTGGTCGTACCACTGCCTGAACTGCGTGAGATCGACGCCGGACGCGTCCGCCATCGCCTGCGCGAAATCGTCGGTCGTAACGGCCTGTCCGTCGTGGCGCTGGAAATAGAGATCCATGCCTTTGCGGAAATTCTGCGGTCCGATCAGCGTGTGGATCATGCGGACGACTTCGGCGCCCTTGTCGTAGACGGTTGCCGTGTAGAAGTTGCTGATCTCCATGTACGACTGCGGGCGCACCGGGTGGGCCATCGGGCCCGCGTCCTCCGGGAACTGCCGGGCGCGCAGGTTCCGCACCTCGCGGATCCGCTCGACGGGCCGCGAGTACATGTCCGAGCCGTATTCCTGGTCGCGGAAAACGGTGAGGCCTTCCTTGAGCGAGAGCTGGAACCAGTCGCGGCAGGTGACGCGGTTGCCGGTCCAGTTATGGAAGTATTCGTGCGCCACTACGCGGTCGATGTTCTGGTAATCGATGTCGGTCGCCGTGTCGGGCCGTGCGAGCACGTACTTGGTGTTGAAGATGTTGAGGCCCTTGTTCTCCATGGCCCCCATGTTGAAGTCGCCGACCGCGACGATCATGTATTGATCGAGGTCGAGCTCGAGACCGAAGACGTCCTCGTCCCATTTCATCGAGTGCTTGAGCGATTCCATCGCGAACCCGGCCTGGTCGAGCTTGCCGGGCTCCACGTAGACGGCGAGCCGCGCCTTCTTTCCCGAGCGCGTGACGAACGTGTCCTCGAGAAGATCGAGCTTCGCGGCGACCATCGCGAAGAGGTAAGAGGGCTTCGGGAACGGGTCTTCCCATTTCGCCCAGTGGCGTGACCAGGGCTCGTCGCCCGCGCCGACGCGGTTCCCGTTCGAGAGCAGGATCGGATAGCGCTCGCGGTCGGCGTGCAGCGTCGTCGTGTAACGCGCCATCACATCGGGCCGGTCGATGAAAAAAGTGATGCGCCGGAAGCCTTCCGCTTCGCACTGCGTAAAGCATCCGTTTTTCGAGGCGTAAAACCCGCTCAGCTTCGTGTTGTCCTGCGGGCGGATGCGGCAGACGGTTTCGAGCACGAAGTCGTCCGGCACGTCGGGAATCGTCAAGTGCTCGGCGTCGAGCGCGTACTGCTCCGGCCGCAGCAGACGCCGATCGATGGACACCGACTCGAGCTTGAGCTCCTCGCCGTTGAGCACGAGCGGGGCGCGCTTTTCCGTGGAAGCCGGGTTGCGCTTCACGTGCAGGCGCCCGGTGACCTGCGTGTGATCGTCGTGCAGCGCGACGTCGAGATCCACTGTCGCAATCAGGAATGGCGACGGTGTGTAGTCCTTGAGGTAAATGGTTTTCATGTCACTAACCGATCACTGCGTCGGCCTGAATGAGCAGCGCCTGAGGAAATGTGACGCCGATCGCCTTCGCCGTTTTCTGGTTGATCACGAGCTCGAGCTTCGTGGGCTGTTCCACGGGAAGTTCGGCTGGCTTTGCGCCCTTGAGAATCTTGTCGATATAGGTCGCTGCGCGGTAGTAGTGCTCGCCAATGTTCTGGCCATAGCTCATCAGGCCGCCGGCTTCGACGGGCTCGCGTGTCCCCGACATCGTCGGCAGGCGATTCTGGATGGCGAGATCGGCGATGCCCTTCGCACGCGCGTAGAAAAACGGATCGGGGAGTACGATCAGCGCATCTCCGCGCTGCTGTCTGATCGTCGCAAACGAGCTCTCGATCTCCGCATCCGTCTTCGCTGCGAGCGGGATGATTTTCACGTTTGCCGTTTGCGCGGCAGCCTGGATGCGCTTCACGTAATCCGCATGGGTCTGCGTGCCCGGATTCGCGAGCACACCGACTTGAGAAAGCTTCGGCGCTGCCGCGCGCAGGAGCTCGAGGTACTTCGTGCTTGCGTCCACGTTGATGTTCGTGAGGCCGGTAATGTTCCCGCCGGGGTGCGCGAGACTCGCGACAAATCCCATTCCGAGCGGATCCGCGGTTCGAACCATGACGATCGGAATGCTCGATGTCGCTTTCTGCGCCGCGCGTATAGCCGGCGTGGACACGGCCAGAATGACATTGACCTTCATTTCGGTCAGCTCAGCCGCCAGCACTGGCAGACGGTCGTATTTCCCCTCGGCCAGCCGCTCTTCGATGGTCATGTTTTTGCCCAGCGTATAGCCCAGCTCCTGGAGCCGCTTCGTCAGGATTTCCCGCCATTTCACTTCGGTTGCGGCCGAGGAGGGATCGAGAATGCCGAGCCGGGCAGGACCGGAGCGCCCCTGTTGCGCGAAGAGCGTAAGCGGATGCGCGAGTGCGCCCGCGGCAAGCGCAAGGAGAGCCTGTCTGCGTGTCATCGAATGTTGTTTCAGTTGATCTTCAGGTTGATCGCCCGCGCGACCGTTCCCCACTTCTCGAATTCGCGCTCGATGTATGCGCCGAAGGTTTTCGGATCGGTGCTGACCACGTAGGTGCCGACGCGCTCGTACGCCTCCTGCGCTTCCTTCGTCTGCAGGAGCTTTGCCGTTTCGCGGTGGATGCGCTCGATGATGGCCGGCGGGGTGCCGCGCGGGGCGAGCAGCCCGCTCCATAGTGACGCGTCGTAGCCGGGGATCGTTTCCCCGATCGAGGCGATGTCCGGAAGCTCGCGCGAGCGTTTGGCGCTGGTCACGCCGATGATGCGCAGCTGACCGGCCTTGTGCTGGTTGATCACGCTCGCGATACCGAGGCAGCCGACCTTGATCTGGCCGCCGAGAAGATCCGCACGCGCGAGGCCGCTGTCCTTGTACGGCACGTGAACGATGTCGATCTTCGCCATGTAAGCGAAGAGTGCGGCGAACATGTGCTGCGCGCCGCCGTTGCCCGAAGACGCATAGTTGATCTGCCCGGGCCGTGACTTCGCGAGCGCGATGAAGTCCTTGATGTTGCTGACGCCCAGCGATGGGTGCACGACGATCGCGTACGGCTGCCCGCCGATCTGCATGATCGGCGCGAAATCCTTCACCGTGTCGTACGGCATCTTCTTGTGGAGGTGGGGGAAGATGACGTGCGGCGTGGCGGTGCCGAGCAGCGTGTAGCCGTCGGGCGCGGCCTTCGCGGCGATCTCCGTGCCGATGAGCCCGCCGGCGCCGGTTCGGTTGTCGACGACCACCTGCTGCCCTAACGCATCGGTCAGCCGTGTCGCGACGATACGCGTCACGACATCGTTCGCGCCGCCCGCGCCGAAGGGCACGATGATGCGGATGGGGCGCTCCGGATAGCGGCTTTGCGCGTGCGCGGCGGCAGCAGCGAGCGCGCAGGCCGCCAGCGCGATCCATTTTGTAATTTTCATGTTTTCCTCCTCGTGCGAAGCTGTGCGCCTACTCCAGCGTGATCTTTCCCGTCACGATGACGTCCTTCCAGCGCGCGAGCTCCTGCGCGAGAAACTTCTCGAAGTATTCCGGCGAGCTCGCAAGGACTTCAAAGCCGAGGTCCGTCATCTTCTGCCTGTTTGCGGGCTCGTTGAGCGCGGCCACGATGGCGCCGTGCAGCGTGCTCTTGACGTCCTTCGGCAGTCCTTTCGGCGCGCCGATCGCCTGCCACGAATAAACCTCCACGCCTTTCACGCCGGCTTCGGCCATCGTCGGCACGTCCTTCATGACCGGCGAGCGCTTCTCCGACGTGATGCCGAGTGCCTTCAGCTTGCCGCCCTGGACGTGCGGCAGGATCGCGTTGATGTTCTGGAACGAGGCGTCGGCATGTCCGCCGAGGAGGTCGGAGATCGCGGGCCCCCCGCCCTTATAAGGAACGTGCAGGCCGCTGGTGCCGGTCTTCTGCCAGAAGAGCGCGGCCGTCAGATGGTCGGACGAGCCGGCGCCGGAAGAAGCGAACGTGACCTTGCCGGGCATTTTCTTGAGGTACCCGACGAACTCCGCGACGTTTCGCGCCGGCATTGCAGGATTCATCACGAGCACGTTCGGCGCGCGGACAGCAACCGTCAGCAGATCGAAATCCTTCGCGGGGTCGTACTGCAGTCCTTTCTGCAGGAAGGGGTTGATCGCCCACACGCCGATCGACGCGACGAGGATCGTGTGCCCGTCCGGCGGCGCGCGCTTCACCAGCGTTGCGCCGATCGCGCCGGTCGCGCCGGGTCGGTTGTCGATGACGAACGGCTGTCCCAGCTTCTGACTCACGCTCGGCCCGATGATGCGCGCGAGCATGTCCGTCGAGCCGCCCGGCGGGAAGGGCACGATCGCGGTGATGGGTTTCGTCGGATAGGCCGCGCTCGCGATGGCAGACGCACAGACGAGCGCGAGCGCGCTGATGAATCTTTTCATGGAGCCTCCTCGTTGTACGGACACGCAGGAGTGTATCCGTCAGAACAGCGAGCGAACGATCCCTCCATCGGCGCGCTGTGCGGCGCCGTTGATCGCCGCGGCCTGCTCGGAGCACAGGAAAACGACCTGCGCTGCGATCTCTTCCGCCGTCGCCCAGCGCTGGATGATCGAGCTGCGGCCGGTGTCCTCGAAGTAGGCGGTGCGCATTTCTTCGACGGTCTTGCCCGCCTCGGGCGCAATCTTTTCGAGGAAGGTCTCGACGCCTTCGGACCACGTCGGCGCGGCGAGCACGCTGTTCACGGTGACATTCGTCCCGCGCGTGAGCTCGGCCAGGCCCCGCGCGAGCGAAACCTGAGCGGTCTTGGTCATCGCGTAGTGCAACATGTCGCGGTTCGGCTTGGCGCTCTGCTCGCTCGCGATGAAAACGACACGACCCCGATTGCGCTCGAGCATGGACGGAAAAAGCGCGCGCGTCAGGCGCACGCCGCTCATGAAATTGAGCTCGAACATGTCGAGCCAGTCGGCGTCGGTCACCTCGGCGAACGGCTTCACCTCGAAGTAGCCGACGTTGTTGACGAGGATGTCCACGGCGCCGATTTTCTGCGCGGCGGCGAGGAGCGCCTGCGCGCCATCGGCCGTCGAAAGATCGGCCGGGACGGCGTGCACTTCGCCGAGCGGCCGAAGCTTCGTCCGCGCGCGCTCGAGTGCGTTTGCGTTCCGCCCATTGATGATGACGCGCGCGCCTTCCTCGAGAAGAAGCTTCGCGGTCGCGTAACCGATGCCCTGGCTCGATCCGCTGACGAGCGCGAGCCGGCCTTTGATTCCAAGATCCATGTTCGATTATCCGGGTTTGGGTGCAAGCACCAGGTTTCGCAATGCGCTCGCCCGCACGAGGGAGAGCCACGTATAGGCGAGCACGATCGAAGCGCCGGTGGCGAGCGCAAGGCGCGGCCCGATCAGCGCGCCCGCGCCGTTCAGCAGGAAGCCGCTCAAATACATCAGGCTCCACACGAGATGGAACGTTGCCATCACGCGGCCGCGGAAATGGTCTTCCACAAGCGTTTGCAGCATCACCTGTATCGACGTGAGGAAATAGGCGTGATTCAGGCCCGCGAGCATGATTGCGCAGAACGACAGCCAGTACCAGTTGCTGAACGCGAGCGTGATCAGCGCAACGTTGTAGGTCGTCAGCGCGCCGAGCAGAACGAGCCGCCACGACAGCCGCGACTGGAGCCAACCGTAGGTCAGAAAGCCGGTGAGCGCGCCAATGCCCGCCGCCGACGCGAGTATTCCCAGTCCGCGCGCATCGACCTGCAGTACCTCTTTCGCAAACACCGGCAGCATATGGATGTAGCCCCACGTCATCGCTGCGGCGAGGAGCGAAGTGCCAATCGTTTTCGAGAACACGCGGTTGCCGCGGATATAGCGCAGGCTTTCCGCGAAGTGGTTGAGCAGGCTGCCGGGCGATGCCGCCGCGCGCGCCTCGGGGGTGATCAGCGAGAGCATCGCGATCATGGTGCTCGCGCCCGCGGCGGCCAGCAGGAAGGCGGCGGGCGCGCCGGCCGCGGCGATGATGAATCCCGCGATGGAGGGCGCGATGACACGACTCCCGCCAAACGCCATCGATATCAGCGGAACGCCGGAACGGAGCAGGTCCCGCGGCAGGAGCCGCGGGAAAAACGAGGCGCGTGCCGGCTCGTCGATCGCGCTCGAAATGCCAAACAGGAAGGAGGCGAGCGCGAGATGCCAGAATTCGATGACGCCCAGCATCGCGGCCACGCCGACCGAGATCATCGCGACCGACGTGTTCATCTGTGCCGCGCGGATCAGCTTCCGCGCATCGATGCGGTCGGCAAGAACGCCGCCGAGAAGCGTGAGCGCGAACTGCGGGACGAAGCCGCAGAGATAGATGATCCCGAGACGCGCCTGCGACCCCGTGATCTCGAAAACCAGCCAGCCGAGCGTGAACGCGAACATCATCTGGCCCATGACCTGCGTAACGAGCGCGATCCAGAACAGCCGGAAATCGCGCACTTTCAGGGCAAGCAGGGGATTGGACGCTTCGGTGACCATCGAGTCCGATTATGGCCGATGATTTGTTATCGTAAGCGCTGAACAAAGGAGGCGGCATGAGCATCAAGCGAATTCCCGGCGCCGGCGGCGCCAGCTTCAGCAAAGCGGTGACGGTCAGCGGTCCGGGCCGTACCGTGTATGTATCGGGACATCTCAGCTCGGAGGGCTCGCTCGCCGATCAGACGAACGCGTGCTTCGATCAGATCGAGGAAGCGCTGCGCGAGGCGGGCGGCAAGCTCGAGCACGTCGTGCGCATCACGGCGTGGCTGACAAGCCTCGACGAATACAAGGAATACAGCCGCGTGCGCGGCGAGCGTTTTGGAAAGCATTTGCCCGCGAGCGCGGCCGTCCAGGTGGCCGGCCTGCTTCAGGGCGCGCTGATCGAGATCGACGCGGTCGCGTTCATTCCGGATTGATCGCATGGCATCGGCAAACTCGAACCCCGGTTATCTGCCGGGCGATCCGCGTTACGGCCTGAGCGGAGAATCGCTCAAGCAGTATTACCGCGAGAAGCCTGCGCAGTGGATGATCATTGCGTGGGACCGCGAAGGGCAGTCTGGCGTGCGCGCCGAGAACATCGCGAAGCAGAAGGACTATGCCAAAGCGCTCGGCGAGCGGTTGATCGGCTACGGTCATCTCCTGTCCGATGACGGATCCAGAACGCTCGCGACGACGTGGTTCGCCCAGCTCGACGATCGCGCGGCCGCGGAGGCGTTCGTCGCGAACGATCCCCTCAACAAGGCCGGCGTCTACGAGAAAGTGGACATCCGGCGCTGGTCGAACAGCTTTCAAAAACGCGCGGCGGACTACCAGCGCAAAGGGATGCAGCAGTATCTGTGCACGGGATCGAAAATCTCCGATCCGCCTTTCTTCGTGAAGCACCTCCACGCGCACGAGAGCTACTTCAAGGATTACGGTGAGAGCTTCATCTTCCGCGGACCGCTGCGCTCACCCGACGGCACGGAGAACGTCGGCACCGCGCTGCTCCTGGAGCTCCCCGACCGCGCGGCCGCCGACAAATTCTGGAACAAAGAGCCGTTCGCGAAAAACGGCGGCTACCAGGCCGATTCGCGCATCTATCGCTGGGAGTTCGGAGATTGACCCGCGAATCAGCCGTCTCCCGCGCGACGCGTCATTTCGACGACGGTGAGTTCATCGAGGACCTCGCGCGAAGGGTCGCGATCCGAACCGAGAGTCAGGTCCCGGAGAGCCGCCCGCATCTCGACACCTACTTGAAGGACGAGATCGCGCCGGCTTTCGAGCGCATGGGTTACAGCGTCGAGATCCTGCCGAATCCGGCCGGCGAGTTTGGGCCGATTCTCCTCGCCGAGCGCATCGAGGATCCGAAGCTTCCGACAGTGCTTTCCTACGGCCACGGTGATGTCATCCGCGGCCTTGCCGACCAGTGGCGCGAAGGCATCTCGCCGTGGCTGTTGAAACAGGAAGGTGAGCGCTACTACGGGCGCGGCACCGCCGATAACAAGGGCCAGCACTCGGTCAACATGGCCGCGCTCGAGTGCGTGATCAAGGAGCGCGGGAAGCTCGGCTTCAATTCCAAATTCATGCTCGAGACGGGCGAGGAGCTGAGCTCGCCGGGGCTGCGCGCGTTTTGCGAGCAGCATCGCGAACGCCTCAAAGCCGATGTTCTCATTGCATCGGATGGCCCGCGCCTCGCCGCGAATCGCCCGACGATCTATCTCGGCTCGCGTGGGTCGGTGAACATGAATTTCACCGTCGACCTTCGCGAAGGCGCGCACCACTCAGGCAACTGGGGCGGGCTGCTTGCGAATCCGGGCGTGGTGCTCGCGCATGCGCTGGCGAGCATCATCACGCGTGAAGGCAAGGTGCTCGTGCGCGATCTGCTCCCCGATCGCATTCCCGATTCGGTACGCGCGGCGCTCGCCGACTGCGCACCCGAGCCGGCCGAAGGCGAGCCCTCGATCGACGAGTGGTGGGGCGAGCCGGGATTGAGCGCGGCCGAGAAGGTCTATGCGTGGAACACGTTCGAGATCCTCGCGTTCCGCACGGGAAATCCCGACAACCCCGTCAATGCGATCCCCGGCCGTGCGACCGCCACGTGCCAGATTCGCTTCGTCGCGGGCTGCAAGCCCGAGAGCTTCATTCCCATCCTGCGCAAGCATCTCGATGAGAATGGATTCGGAGGCGTGAAGGTCGAGATGGCGCGTAAGACGTTCATGCAGGCGACGCGGCTCGATCCGGATCACCCGTGGGTGCGCTGGGCGGCCGAGTCGATCCATCGCACGCTGGGCGTGAAACCCGCGATCCTGCCGAACATCGGCGGCTCGCTTCCCAACGATTGCTTCGCGGAAGTGCTCGGTCTTCCTACGGTCTGGGTACCGCACTCCTACGCAGGCTGCTCGCAGCATGCGCCGAACGAGCATGTCCTCGCGCCGATCATGCGCGAAGGACTGCAGATGATGACGGGTCTTTTCTGGGACGTGCCGGAGCAGCGATGACAAAAACCTACAGCACGCCGAAAGACACGGAGGCCGACCGTGACGAGCTCGTGGCGATCCGGCACCGCATCCACCAGCACCCCGAGCTGAGCCACAAGGAAGTCGAAACGTCACGTCTCGTCGCTGAAAAGCTGAACGCGTGGGGCTATGACGTGACCGAAGGCGTCGGCGGCACCGGCGTGGTCGGCCGGCTCAAGGTCGGCAGCGGAACGCGCACGGTCGGGATACGCGCCGACATGGATGCGCTGCCGATCACGGAAGAGACCGGGCTTCCGTACGCGAGCCGGAACGCCGGTGTCATGCACGCGTGCGGTCATGACGGTCACACGACGGTGCTGCTCGGGGCGGCGAAGCGGATTGCCGCCACGAAGAATTTCTCCGGCACCTTGAATCTCATCTTCCAGCCGGCGGAGGAAGCGGGTATCGACTGCGGCGCGAAGCGCATGCTGAAAGACGGGCTCTTCGAGCGCTTCCCGTGCGATGCGATCTTCGGCCTGCACAACCACCCCGGTAAGCCCGAGAAGACCTTTCACTTTCGCGTCGGCCCGATGATGTCGGCGTCCGACCGCGTGACGATCACCGTGAAAGGCAAAGGCGGTCACGCCGCGCGCCCACACATGACGGTCGATCCGATCGTCGCGGTCTCGAGCATCGTGATGGCGCTGCAGACCATCGTCGCGCGCAACGTCGATCCGACGAAGGTCGCTGTGGTGACCGTCGGCACGATCCAGGCCGGCAAAGCCATGAACGTCATTGCGAACGAAGCGACGATCGGCCTCTCGGTGCGCTCGTTTGACGCCGACGTTCGCGAGCTCCTGAAGAAACGCATCATCGAGCTCGCGCAGAGCCAGGCCGCGAGCTACGGCGCGACCGCCGAGGTCGATTACGGCTGGGGCCATCCCGTCCTCGTGAATGCCGAAGCCGAGACGGCGTTCGCCCGAAAGGTCGCCGAGGAGCTCGTCGGCCCGGAAGGTGTGGGCGACATCGATCTCGTGACCGGCAGCGAGGACTTTGCTTACATGCTCGAGCAGGTGCCGGGCTGCTTCGTGCGGCTCGGCAACGGCAACTCGCCTTTCGTACACACCTCGCGCTTCGATTTCAACGACGCGAACCTGACGGTCGGCGCGGCGTACTGGACGCGGCTCGTCGAACGCTACCTGGAGTAAGCGATGGACTTCATGCTGAAGGGCAAGGTCGCGATCGTCGGCGGCGCGAGCAAAGGGCTGGGGCGCGCGAGTGCTCAGGCGCTCGCGGCAGAGGGCGTCAACGTCGCGATATGCAGCCGCTCGCAGGAGAACATCGAGAAGGCGGCGTCGGAAATCCGTTCATCGACGGGCGTCGAGGTGCTTCCGTTTGCTGGCGATCTCGACCGGCACGAGACGATACAGAAGCTCGTCGCGATGACCGTCGATCGCTTCGGCAGGCTGGACATCCTGGTGAATAACTCCGGCGGCCCGCCCCTGACGCACGCGGTCGATGCAACGGAACAACAGTGGGCGACGGCCGTTCAGCGCTCGTTGCTGTTCTTCGCTCGCATGTCGCGCGAGGCGCTGCCGCATCTGAAGAAAAGCGGCGCGGGACGCATCATCAACATCCTTGCGAGCACGGTCTACCAGCCGATTCCGAATCTCGCACTCTCGGGCGCGACCCGCATGGGCGTCGTCGCCTACGCGAAGAGCCTCGCCGATGAAGTCGGGCGGGACGGGATCCTCGTGAACAACGTCTGCCCGGGGTCGATCCTCTCCGAGCGCATGCTCTCCAACATCACGGCCAGAGCCAAGCAGGCAAACATTTCGATGGAAGAAGCGCTCGCGGAACGCGCGAAGGAAACCGCGCTGGGCCGCATCGGCGAGCCGCGCGAGCTCGCGGACCTCGTGGTGTTCCTCGCGTCCGCCCGCTCGAGCTACATCACTGGCACAACGATGCGCGTGGACGGCGGGCTCGTGCGCTCCGTGATGTAGGGCTCAGCCCAGCACTTCCCGCATCGCCTTCGAAAGATCCATCAGCGCGCGAGCGCCGTCGCCCCTGAACGCCGAGCCGTGCATCGTGGCGCACGTGCGCGGCGCGAGCGCCGCCAGCTCGCGAAGTCGCGCGTCGGTCCGCGGCGTCCAGGGCATGTAATCCATCATCGGGCCGTTCTGCATCGCCTGGGTGGAAGCGCGCGACCTCCCGACGATGTCCGAATCCGTCGCCGGCTCGACGTCGCCCGCGTGATGGAAGAGGTCCGAGCAGAGCAGCGTCCTGTTCGTTTCCTCGAAGAGCACGCCTGCGTCCCAGCCGTGCGGCAGATGGGGCGTCGCATGGAGACGGAACTTGTATTTCCCGGTGTCGATCAGGTCTTCCTTGCCGGCGCCGCGCGCGGGACGCAGCGCCCAGTCGTTCACGAACACCATCGCACCGAGGTTCGTGCAGAGCGGCTCGGCGCGTGGCGCGAGCTGGAGCCACTCGTTGAGCGAGCCGCATTCGTCGGGCTCGTAATGGCTGAACGAGACCCAGCGCAGCGTCGCGGGATCGATGATCTTTGCCACCGCCTCGCGGACCGCAGGAAACATCTGCTTCATGCCGGTTTCCCAGAGCAGTGGCTCATCGTCCTTGATCAGGAACTGGTTGAATTGGAGATCGATCTCTTTCACGTAGGTGGAGATGCGGTAAACGTCCGGTGCAATTTCCGTAATGGCGGTCATAGCGGACCTCTGGATCGGATAGGTGGAGTGAGTCTACGGACGCCGTGTAACCGCTCGGTTTCTGCTCCGAAACAGTTTGTTTCAGCGGCCTAGTCGATGACCCGGTCCGCGCGCAGCAGCACTGATTGCGGCATTGTCAGCCCGAGCGTGCGCGCGCTTTTCTGATTGAGCGAAAGCGCGAACTTCGTCGGCTGCTCGAACGGCAGGTCGGCGGGCTTCGCGCCTTTGATGAGCCTGTCGACAAAGTAGGCGGCACGCCGGAAGAGATCGATGGTGCTCGCGCCGTAGCCGAAGAGACCGCCGGCGTCCGCATATTCCGGCGGGCCGACGGTCGCGATGCGATGAGTGAGCGCGAGGTCGGCAATGCTGCGGAAGCTCGAAGCAAAGTCCCCGTCCTGCGTGATGACCGCCGCAGTAACTTTGGCTTTTGCCATCGCCGCGAACACCCCGTCGAATTCGTTCGGTCGCTCGACGTCGAATACATCGAGCCTCGTCCTGACGGTCTTCGCGGCTTTCTGCAATTCCGCGATGTGACTCTTTGCGGAAACATTGTTCGGGTTCGAGACCGCGCCGATCACGGGGGTTCGCGGCAGCGCTTCCGCAAGGAGCTCCAGGCGCTTTGCATTGATCTGCGGAAGCAGGAAGTTCGAGCCCGTCACGTTGGCCTCCGGGCGCGCGAGGTCTTTCACGAGGCCGAATCCGACCGCGTCCCCGGTAAATGCAACGACGATCGGGATCGTGGCGGTCGCCTGTTTGGCCGCGCGCGTCGTGGGCGCGCCGTGGGTGACGATCACGTCGACCTTCTGGCGCACGAGATCGGCAGCAAGCTCGCCCAGCCGCTCGAGCTTGCCTTCGGCCCAGCGGTATTCGACCTGGATGTTCTGGCCTTCGACGTAGCCGTGCTCACGCAGTCCCTGCCGGAACGCTTCAACCTGAGGCGCGAACCCCTTCGGGTTGCCCGAGCTCAGAAAACCGATGCGCCGAACGCCGGCAGTTTGTTGGGCCCACACACGCGTGGAGCACGCTGCCGCGCCCAGCGCGAGCACGAAGTCACGTCGCTGCATGTGTTACTCCGCCCGGATGCCCTGCGCCTTGAACACTGCACCCCATTTTTTGATCTCGCTGTTCAGATGCGCGGTCATTTCCTCCGGTGTGCTCGCGATGATGTCGAAGCCGCTGTCGAGCCAGCGCTTCGTGGTCTCGGGCGTCTTCAATGTCGCGCGCACCTTCTCGCTGAGCGTCGCGATGATCGGTGCGGGTGTGGCCTTCGGTGCGGCCAGGATCTCCCAAGTCGTGAATTCGTAGCCGGGCACGCCAGCTTCGGCCATCGTCGGGATCTGCGGCGCGGCGGGGTTGCGCTTTGCCGCGGTGATGCCGAGCGCCTTCAGCTTCTTCGCCTGGATGTGCGGGAGCGCATCGGGAATCGCGTTGACGAAATAGAGCTGCACCTCGCCCTGCAGCGTCGCGATCGTCGCCGGGCCGCCGCCCTTGTAGTGCACGGCGACGAGCTTGATCTTCGCGAGGTTGTTCAGAAGCTCGCCTGCGATGTGCGGGTTCGTTGCCGCGCCTGCGGTGCCGTACGTGATCTGCCCCGGACGCTGCTTGGCGAGCGCGATCAGGTCCTTCATCCCGTTCACCGGAAGCGCGGGATGCGCCACGAGGACGGACGCAACCGAGCACAGCAGCGAGATCGGCGCGAAGTCATTCACCGGGTCGTAGGGCACCTTGTGATACGCAAACTGGTTGGTGACGAACGGCAGCGTGTTGATGAGCACCGTGTAACCGTCAGGCGCGGCGTTCTTCGCGACCTCGCTTCCGATCATGCCGGACGCACCGGCGCGGTTGTCGACGACCATCTGCTGGCCGAGCACCTTGCTCATGTCCTGTCCGAGCAGCCGCGCGGCGAGATCGACGCTGCCGCCGGGCGGGAAGGGCGTGACGATGCGGATCGGTTTTGCGGGATACTCCGCCGCGAATGCGCAGCTCGCGCCGAACGCGAACAGGACCAGTGCGGACCTTGCTTTCATGAGTGCCTCCTCGGCTTTTTTCCGTTTCACGCATACTGTGCGTTTCGCAAACGTTGCGAGTCAACCGCAGATTCATCGCCCGGCGCGAGTCTCGACGCCGACTGATCACTGGAGCGATACGACATGCCGCAATCTCTGTCTCCGGAATTCCCCGCAGCCGTGCTGCCGGTCGCCCGCTACGCCGCGCCATCGCGTCTGTTGCACTGGCTGACAGCCGCGCTCGTCGTGGTCATCATCATCTTCGGCATCTGGATCAAGTTCTTCGAGCCGCACGACGAGCCCTTCAAGCTGCGGCTCTACAACATCCACGAGAGCTGCGGCGTGCTCGTGTTCCTGCTGACGCTCATTCGCATCGTGAATCGCCACCTGAATCCGCCGCCGCCGCTGCCGGCCGATACGCCGGCGCTCATCCGTTTCGCGGCGAGCACCTCGCACATCGCGCTGTACGTGCTGCTCGTGCTGATGCCGATCGTCGGCTTCCTCGCGACGAATGCCTGGGGCTTTCCGCTCTCGCTGTTCAACGTGCTGCCGCCGCTGCCATCGCCCGTCGATAAGAATGAAGAGCTCGCGAAAATCCTGTCCTTTGTGCACCTCTGTGGTGCGGTCACGATCATCCTGCTGATCGGCGCGCACCTCATGGGCGTCATCTACCACACCTTCGTGCGCAAGGACGGGTTGTTGCGACGGATGATCTAGCCGCCCGGTCCCGGGTAAACGCCCCGGGACCTCGCGCGTTTCACGTTCCCATGAAAGCACGCATCACATTCGCAGTCCTGGCGGGCGCGACCGCCGTCGCCCTCTTCGCGCTGATGGCCGTAACGCTCTTTCCCTCGGGCGTGGACGTAGCCGGCTCGGTAATGCTCTTCCTCTACGCGGTCACGCTGCCGTGGACCGTCGTCGGCTTCTGGAACGCGGCGATCGGGTTTTCGCTGATGACTTTCGCGCGGAATCCGGCGGCACTCGTCGCGCCGCATCTGCGCAGCATTACCGGTAGAGAGCCGATCGAGAGCTCGACCGCGCTGCTCGTCTGCATACGCAACGAAAGCACCCGCCGCGTCGCGGAGAACCTGCGCTGGATGATCGACGGCCTCATCGCTGCGGGTGAAGCGCGCTGGTTTCACGTCTACGTTCTGAGCGACAGCAGCGAACCGGCCGTCGCCGCCGAAGAAGAACGGATGGCCGCCGAGCTTGCCGAACGCTACGGTTCGGCGATCGCCGTGACGTATCGCCGCCGCGAGACCGCCGCCGGTTTCAAAGCCGGCAACATCCGCGACTTCTGCGAGCGCTGGGGCGCGCTCCACACGTACGCGATCGTGCTCGACGCGGACAGCCTGATGTCGCCCGAAGCGATGCTGCGCCTCGTTCGCATCATGCAGGCCCAGCCGCGCATCGGAATTCTGCAGACGCTCGTCACCGGTCTGCCAAGCGCGAGCGCTTTCGCGAGCATCTTCCAGTTCGGCATGCGGCTCGGGATGCGCTCCTACACGCTGGGCGCGGCGACGTGGCAGGGCGACTGCGGACCGTACTGGGGCCACAACGCCATCCTGCGTCTCGCGCCGTTCATCGAGCATTGCGAGCTTCCGGTGCTGCCGGGGAAGCCGCCGCTCGGCGGGCACGTACTGAGCCACGACCAGCTCGAAGCGGTCCTCATGCGCCGCGCCGGCTACGAAGTCCGCGTTCTGCCCGACGAAGAAGGAAGCTGGGAAGAGAATCCGCCGAGCCTGACCGAGTTCGTCCGCCGCGACTTGCGCTGGTGCCAGGGCAACATGCAGTACTTCAGGTTCCTGACGATGCCCGGGCTCCTCCCGGTGAGCCGCTGTCAGCTCGCGCTCGCCATCGCCATGTACGTGAGCGCGCCGGCGTGGCTCGGCTTCATGCTGCTGGGCTCGCTTCGCGAAGCGGCGTTCCGGCCCGATCTCGGGTTCGCGATGCTGATGGTGACGCTCGTCATGAGCCTCGCGCCGAAGCTCGCAACGCTCGCCGACGTCCTGATTCGCCGCCATCTGAGGCGCGCGTACGGCGGCGCGCCGCGCGTCGCGGCGAGCGTCGTGCTCGAGTTCGTGATGTCGCTCTTCATCGCGCCGGTGTGCGCGGTCGCCGTGACCCTGTTCCTGCTCGGCCTGCCGTTCGGACGGCGCGTGAGCTGGAGCGCGCAGCATCGCGACGCCGAAGGCGTTCCGCTTCGCATTGCCGCGCATCGCCTCTGGCCGCAGACGACGATCGGATGCGCGCTGGCGGTGTGGCTGTCGGAGGCCGCGCCCGGCGCCGCATGGTTGTGGATGCCGATGGTCACGGGCCTCGCCGCTTCGATACCACTCACTCTCGTGACGGCGCATCCGCTCGCCGGTCGCATCCTCGCGTTGCCCGGCCTGTGCCGCGTGCCGCACCGGGTGCAGGCGGATCGTCCGGAACGCGCCGATTGATCAACGGCCGCGCGGCGGCGGCGCGCATTGCCGTCGCGGGTGTGCTTTGGGCGGCGATCGCCGCTGCCGCTGCGCCGGTCTCGGTGGAATTCATCAACGCAAGCCGGCCGGTGCGCTGTGCCGAGGAAGACAATGTCTACGTCAAGATCGCCGGCCATGGGATCACGTCTTTCCGGATCAGCGCGTGGCATCCGCCGTACATCGCAGCGGTCACGGAAGACAGCACGGCGCCCGACTTCACGCACTGCGACATGTCCGGCGACCCCACGTTCTCCTTCGAGCCTCGCACCGTCACGCTTTATGAGGATGCGCGCATCCGGCTCGTGGGCCACACGTTCGCCACGTTCTGGCGGCCGGACGTCGTCGATTTTCGCGTCGGCGATCGGGTCGAGAGCGGGTTGCATCTCGTCCAGCTCATCCGACGCGGCCCGCAACGCGACGTCGAGATCCTCGTGGTCTACCCCGCCGACGGCTACTGGCGCGTGAAGCCGCTGCCGCCGGCGGCGCTGCCCGACACGGCCTATGGCAGCTCGTTCATCGTGGGACCGATCGAAGAAAGCACGCGGCCCTTCGCCGCGATCCGGAGTATCGCGTTCGATCCGGCGACGCTGCGGTTCAGCATCGACTTTCGCGACGGCCGGCGAGGAACGCTGAGCGTTGCAGCGGCGACACCGGAGCACACGCGCCTCGCGATCGCAATCAAGCCGGCGCTCGCCGCGGGCCGGCCGTTCGCGGCGCTGCGCTCGATGTTCGTGACGCCTGCGCAGGCGGATGTGGCGGTCGCCTCCCGGCCCGGCGCCGCGCCGACGCCCATACTCGAGCTCCAGCGGATCACCGCGCGCAACGCGCGCTTCGGCCGCGTCGTACCCTCCCAGCACAATCTCAGCGCGCCCGATCTCGAGTTCGATGCATTCTCGACCGGCCGGCCGCGCCCGGCACACTGAACAGGACGACGCGATCGATGAGCGAACGCGGAGCACTCGGCGAGGAAGACGCGCACGGCATCTACGAGCCGCTGCGCGCAGCGCACGAGCAGGCCGTGCGCCGCAGCGGCACGTTCGCCGTCGGCCACATCGCGCAGAGTCTCGACGGCCGCATCGCGACGCGCGGCGGCATCTCGCAGTGGATCAGCGGAGAAGAAGACCTCGTGCACACGCACCGGATGCGCGCGCTGGCCGACGCCGTGCTCGTCGGCGTCAACACCGTGCTGCTCGACAATCCGCGGCTTACCGTGCGGCGGTGTGCCGGCAGGAGCCCGGTGCGCGTCGTCGTCGACCCGAACCGGCGGCTCGACGGAAGCCAGCGTATTTTCAACGACGAAGCGGCGCCGACGCTCATCCTGGCGCGGGCGGATCGCGTGCGCGAACGGGAATCCCTGAACGGCGCGGAGATCGTGCCCGTGCCGTGCTCCGGCGCGGGACTCGATCCGCTGGCGATGCGCCGCATTCTCGGCGAGCGCGGCCTCACGTGGCTTTTCATCGAAGGCGGCGGCATCACGATCTCGAGCTTCCTCGCCGCGCGCGCGCTTGACCGGCTCCAGCTCACGATAGCGCCGCTCATCATCGGCTCGGGCCGGCCGAGCCTGAGCCTGCCCGCCATCGAGAACCTGGGCGACGGCCTGAGGCCGCGCACGCGCCGCGTGACACTCGGCGCGGACGTGATGATCGAGTGCGACTTCGATGCCTGACGAACGGTTGAACCCGAGCTCGGCCCGCGCTTTCTGGACGGTTGCGCCCGGACGCGGCGAAATCCGCGCGGCGCGGCTCGCTCCGCCGGCATCGGGCGAAGTACTCGTGCGCGCGCTTCGCAGCGGTGTCAGCCGCGGGACCGAGAGCCTCGTCTTTCAGGGCCGTGTACCGAAGAGCCAATGGGCCGCGATGCGTTGTCCATTTCAGGAAGGTGAATTCCCAGGACCCGTGAAGTACGGCTATGCGTCGGTGGGGCGCGTCGTGTCGGGCCCGCGTTCGCTCGAAGGCCGCCGTGTGTTCTGTCTGCACCCGCACCAGGATCGCTACGCGGTGCCGGCGGACGCGGTGACGCCGATACCGGATGCGGTTCCCGATGCGCGCGCGGTGCTCGCGGCGAACATGGAGACCGCGGTCAACGCGTTGTGGGACTCGGCGCCACGTCTCGGCGATCGCGTAGCAGTCGTCGGCGCAGGCACCGTGGGTTGCCTCGTCGCTGCGCTCGCGGCGCGGCTTCCCGGCGTTCGCGTCGAGGTGATCGACGTCGATCCGCGGCGGGCCGCAATCGCGGCGCGTCTCGGCTGCGCGTTCGCTGCGCCCGCGGAAGCTGCCGGCGATGCGGATCTCGTGATCCACGCAAGCGGCACGTCCGAAGGACTCGCGACCGCGCTCAGCCTCGCCGGATTCGAGGCGACCGTGCTCGAGCTGAGCTGGTACGGCGATCGTCCCGTCGCGGCGCCGCTCGGCGAAGCGTTTCATTCGCGCCGCCTCACGCTGCGCTCGTCCCAGGTCGGAGCCGTTGCGACGGCGCAGCGCGCGCGCTGGAGCCATCAGCGCCGACTGGCACTCGCGCTCGAACTGCTCGCCGACCCGGTGTACGACGTTCTCCTCACCGGCGAAAGCGCGTTCGAAGATCTGCCGCAGACGCTTGCCCGTCTCGCGAGCGCGGCGGATGGAACGCTCTGTCACGTCATCGCCTACGACTGAATCGGGAGCCGCCATGTACGTCCTCGCCGTGTCCGACCACATCATGATTGCGCACAGCTTCTCCGGCGAGGTCTTCGGCCCCGCGCAGGCGCTGCACGGCGCGACGTACGGCGTCGAAGTCGAATTCCGCCGGGATGAGCTGGACGCGAACGGTCTCGTCTGCGACATCGGCCTTGCACTCGAGGCGCTGCGCAGCGTCCTCGGCGCGCTCAACTACAAGAACCTCGACACGCTTCCGGAATTCAGCGGGCGCAACACGACGACCGAGTTCATGGCGGGCGAGATTTTCCGGCGCATGCAGGCGAAGATCGCTGCCGGCGCGCTTGGACCCGGCACGGCGGAGGCGCTCGCCTCGATGCGCGTCGTGCTGCGCGAGTCGCCGGTCGCGTGGGCCGCTTACGACGCGCCGTTGCGGTGACACTGGCGTTTCTGGTTCCCGGCCCGCTGGATCAGGTCACCGGCGGATATCTCTTTGCGCGGAAGGTCGTCGATGGATTGCGCGCACTCGGACGTGAGGTCACCGTCGCGGAGCTGGCCGGCCGCTTTCCGGATGCGGACGAGGCGGCCCGCGCCGCAGCCGCGCACGCACTCGCCGCCTTGCCGTCGGGCAGCGTGGGTGTGATCGACGGGCTCGGGCTGCCGGGATTCGTCGATTGCCTCGAACGCGAGGCGCGGCGCCTCAAGCTCATCGGGTTCATCCATCACCCGCTGTCGCATGAAACCGGGCTTGCCGAGCGCGAAGTCCGGCGCTACGCGGAGATCGAAGCGCGGCTCTGGCCGCTCCTCCGTGGCGTGATATGCCCGAGCGCGCACACTGCGCGCGCCGTGATCGCGACGGGCGTTTCGAGCGAGCGCGTCGCCATCGCTCCGCCGGGAACGGACAAGCCCGCGACGCACGCTCGCGTGGCGCGCAAAGGACCGGTGCGTCTCCTCGCAGTCGGCACGCTGACGCCGCGCAAGGGCCATCTGCTGCTCATTGAGGCGCTGGCGGCGCTGCGCAACCTCGACTGGCGCCTCACGTGTGTCGGCAGTCTCACGCGCGATACCGGCACAGCGGAAGCGCTGCGTGCCGCGATCGCGGCGAACGGACTCGACGACAAGGTGAAGCTCGCGGGCGAATGCGCGCCGGAATCATTGAGCGCGTCCTACGAGGAGGCCGACGTCTTCGTGCTGCCTTCATACGAAGAGGGTTACGGCATGGCGTATGCGGAAGCGCTCGCGCATGGCCTTCCCGTCGTCGCGACCACGGCCGGCGCGATTCCCGACACGGTGCCGGCGGATGCGGCGCTCCTCGTCGCGCCGGGCGAGACCGACCAACTGCGCGATGCGCTGAGCCGGATCATCACCGATACCAGCGTGCGCGAGCGTCTCGTGGCAGGCGCGCAACGCGCAGCGAAAGCGCTTCCCGATTGGCCGACGGCCGTCCAGAGGTGGGCGGCGGCGCTGGATCGGCTTGCGGCATGAGCGGATTCGACGCGGCATGGCTGCGCCGGCGCGAGCCCTTCGATGCGTCCGCACGCAGCGCCGAGCTTGCACGGCGGTTTGCGTCTGCGGTGAGCAAAGCAGGGCGGGTGACGCGCATCGTCGACCTCGCTGCCGGCACCGGCGCAAGCTTCAGAGCGCTCGCGCCGCCCGTTGGCGGAGACCAGGAGTGGCTTCTCGTCGATCACGATCCGCTGCTTCTCTCGCAGCAGACCAATGAAATTGCGCGCTGGGCGCGTGTGCAAGAGCTGCATTGCGACGTTCGCCGCAATGACGAAGCTATCGAGATCCAGACCGTAGCCGGCTGTTGGCGCGCGCGCTCGCGAACGCTGGATCTCGCAAAAGACCTGGAAGAGATCGATCTCGCGTCCAGCGATGGCGTGACGACCACGGCGTTCCTCGACCTCGTGTCAGCGACATGGCTCGACCGGCTGTGTGAAGCGCTTGCACGACACCGCAAGCCGTTTCTTGCCGCGATAAACGTCGACGGCCGCCGTGACTGGCAGCCGCCGCTGCCGGCCGATTCGCTCGTCACCGAAGCATTCACACGCCATCAGGCGGGCGACAAGGGTTTCGGTCCCGCATGCGGCCCGCTCGCCACGAGCTATCTGCAGAATCGCCTCGCCGCGCGGGGTTACGACGTCTCTGTCGCGAAGAGCGACTGGCGACTCGCCGACCGCGACATGCTGCTGCATCTCATTGAAGAATCGAACGCCGTTGCGCGCGAGACGGAACCGGAAGAGGCGGCGCGCATTGCCGAATGGGCGGCCGAACGGCGCGCGCAGTTGGAAGCCGGCGCGCTGTTAATCGAAATCGGACACATCGATCTGCTGGCGATTGCGGCTTCGTGAGGTGCGGGGATGAGACTATCCGCCCATGGAAACGAAATCCGCCATCCCGCGCGCAATTCTCGTCGGCGTTCAGCTTCCGAGTGTCGACGATGCCGCGCATGCAGCGAGCCTCGCCGAGCTCGGCCGTCTCGTGAAGACGCTTGGCTACCAGGTCGCCGCGACGGTCTCTCAGAAGCGCGCCGGCATCGACAGCAGCGCCGTTCTCGGTAAAGGGCGCCTCGCGGCGCTCGCGGCCATGACCGGCGGAAGCGGCGTCGTCGAATCGATGGCCGTCCCGCGGAAGTCGAAGGCGCGAGAGCGTTTCGAAGACGCCGACGACGAGCCCGAAGCGCCGGCCGAAGACGACACGTCCGACGCGCCGGCCGAAGACGCCGGCCCGAAGCCCGAGTTCGTCATCGCGGATCACGAGCTCTCGCCCAATCAGGCACGCAACCTCGAGCGCGCGACCGGTGCGCAGGTGCTCGATCGCACGGGCGTGATCCTGGAGATCTTCCATCGTCACGCGCGGAGCCGCGAGGCGCGGCTGCAGGTCGAGATGGCTCGGCTCAAGTACGTGGCGCCCCGCATGCGGGAGTCTTCGGCGGGTCCGGGGCGGCAGCAGGGCGCGGGCGCCGGTGAGTCCGATCTCGAGCTCGACCGCCGCAAGGTCCGCGACCGCCTCGCAGAGCTCAAGGAGCAGCTCGACGAAATTCAGCGCGACAACAGCCAGCGCCGCTACGCGCGGCGCGACCAGCTGCGTGTCGCGCTCGTCGGCTATACGAATGCCGGCAAGTCGTCGCTCATGCGCGCGCTGACGGGCAGCGAGGTGCTGGTCGCCGACAAGCTCTTCGCAACGCTCGACACGACCGTGCGCGCGCTGCATCCGCCGACGAATCCGCGCGTGCTGGTCTCGGATACCGTCGGCTTCATCCGGAAGCTCCCGCACGATCTCGTCGCTTCGTTCCGATCCACGCTCGACGAGGCGCTCGAAGCATCGCTGCTGCTTTTCGTGGTGGACGCATCCGATCCCGCGCACGAATCGCAGCTGGAGGTGAGCCGGTCGGTGCTGAAGGAGATCGGCGCGGACGCCATTCCCTCGCGGCTGGTCCTCAACAAGATCGATCGCGTGCCCGAAGCCGATCGCGCCGCACTGCGCGAGAAGCATCCCGATGCGATCGTCGTCTCCGCGAAATCGCCGGCCGACGTCGCCATGCTCCGCGAGACGATCATCGCGTTTTTCGAAGGTTCGATGGTGGAAGGCGAGCTCGTGCTGCCTTACGCGAAGCAGTCGCTGCTCGGCGAGATCTACGAGAATGCGCGCGTGCTCTCGGAGGGCTACGACGAAAGCGGCCGCATTCTCAAAGTCCGCGGGCTGCCGGGCGCGATCGCGCGCCTTCGTGCAGCGCTCGCTGCTTGATGAGCCGCCGCTAGATCGTCCGCACCAGACGCGGGAAGAGCAGATGCAGCAGCAGACCTCGGCAGCCCAGAAACGCCGCGACGGCTATCCATAGCCCTGCGTTCCCGTAGATGGGCATCAGCGTATAGAGCAGCGCCAAAAACACGGCGAACGCCACGATCACCGTGTTGCGCATCACCTTGGTGTGCGTGGCCGCGAGATAGACGCCGTCGTACGTATAAGCCCACACCGACACCAGCGGCATCAAGACGGGCCACGGCAGATACGCCGCCGCGGCCGCGCGCACTTCCGGGATGCCAGTCATCAGCGCAATGATGCCGTGTCCGGCGACGGCGTAGATCAGCACGTTGATCGCGCCGACGATTCCTGCCCACACGAACACCACACGCATCGCGCGGCGAAAGGCCTCGCGGTTACGCTTGCCGAACGATTCGCCGAGGATCGCTTCCGCCGCATGCGCGACACCATCGAGCGCAAACGACGTGAAGATGAGGAAGTGATGCAGGACCTGGTTCGCGGCGAGCGTCACGTCGCCGAGCTCGGCGCTCTTCGCCATGAAGAAGGCGAGCACCGAGACGACGCACAAGGTGCGCAGCACGATGTCGCTGTTGATCGAAACCATGCGGAGCAGCTTCGCGCGATCGAGGAGACGCGTGCGATGGCTGTCATCCGGGAGCGTCCGCAAGGTCCGCCGCACGTGCCATGCGCCGAGCACGAGTCCCGCGTATTCCGAGATGAGCGTCGCGGCGGCCACACCGGGAACGCCCCAGCCATAGCCGAAGACGAATAGGAACGCGAGAACGATGTTGAGCGCGTTGGTGAAGATCTGCAGGACGAGCGGCGTGCGCGCGTTCTCGAGCCCGTAGAACCAGCCGATGATCGCGTAGGTGCAGAGCACCGCCGGCATCGCCCAGACGCGGATCAGAAAATATTGCCGCGCGTACTCCTTCACTTCCGGGCTGGCATCGATCAGCCAGAAGGCGAACGTGATGATCGGAAGCTGCAGCACGACGACCGTCGCGCCGATCACGCCGGCGAGCAGCAGCGCGCGGCCGATCATCGCGCGGACCTCGGCGTAGTTGCCGGCGCCGCGCGCCTGCGCGGTCGGGCCGGTCGTGCCCATGCGCAGGCAGTTGAACAGGTGGTAGATGAAATTGAAGAGCATCGCGCCGATGGCGACGGCGCCGATGTAATAGACCTCGGGCAGATGCCCGACGACCGCGGTGTCCACCGCACCCAGCAGCGGCACCGAGACGTTCGCCAGGATGATCGGGCCCGCCATCGCCCAGACCTGGGCGTGGGTGCCCGTGAAACGTTTCACTCGGGACGCGCTCGCGAAGCGCTCAAGGTGGCGTATCGCCGGCGAGAATCAATCGGACTGCCGGGTCGGGCTTTTCGATCACACGCGCGATGACGAGATGACGCTGATCCCACGGCGGAAGCCCGGCCTGCCGCCCGGCACCGCGTTTTGCAAAAAAGAGATTCGCGCGGCGGCGCGCGCGTTCTTCCGTTTCGGCTTCGACTTGCACGGCTTCATTGGTGGTGCTCAGAGCCCAGTCGGAAGCGTGACGATCTACGGGTGTGAGAAGGAAGAGCGGCATTCTCGTGTTGCATGGTGATGATCCGGAGCGCCGATTTTATGCCGCGACCGCCCGATGCCGATGGCGGTCGGCACGCCACGATCTGCTGTTAGACTTCCTGCGCCGTTCTATATAGAGGCGCCGTTCGGCATGGAATTCAAGAACCGGGTCCCGAACCCGACTCCGCGCGCAATCGCGAAGAAGCGGCGCGAGCTGATGTCGAGCATATTTCTCGGCGTCGTCATCCTGGCCGTCGTAGCGCTCACCGTTGCGGTGTTCCACTATCGGTAGACCCGTGCGGGCAGCGCCAACTGAAGGACGAGAAGGAATGAACATCTTTCGATCGCGCGCGTTTGTTCTGGCTGTTGCATGCAGCGGAGTCACATGGGGCGCGGGCGCGGCGCTTGCGCAAAGCTATCCCGCGAAGCCGATTCGCGTCGTCGTAGCATTCGCACCAGGCGGCGCGACCGACATCACCGCTCGCACGCTCGGCACCAAGATCAGCGAGACGTTCAGGCAGACGATGATTGTCGATAACCGCTCCGGCGGCGGCGGAGTCATCGGCGCCGACATTGTGGCGAAGGCCCCGCCCGATGGCTACACGGTACTGATCGGAACGCCCGCGGAGACGGCGATCCTGCCGCACATGCAGAAGATGCCTTACGACGCCCTGCGCGACTTCGCGCCGGTTTCGCTGGCCACTTCTTCGCCGCTGATACTTGTCGTGCATCCGTCGTTGCCGGCGAAGAACGTGAAAGAGCTGATCGCGTTGATCCGGTCACGGCCCGGACAGCTGAGCTACGGCTCCGCGGGCGCCGGCGGCGTTCACCATCTTGCGGGCGAGCTCTTCAAGGCCACCTACAAGCTCGACATCGTGCACGTGCCGTACAAAGGCGTGGGCGCGGTGATCCCGGACATTCTCGGCGGCCACATCCCGATGACGTTCTCCAGCATGCCGCCGTCGATGCCTTACGTGAGATCGGGCAAGCTCCGCGCGCTGGGGATTGCGTCGATGACGCGCTCACCCGCCGCGCCCGAAGTGCCGACGATGACCGAGGCGGGCGCCGCCGGTTTCGTCGCGACGAACTGGTTTGCCTATTTCGTCCCGACCGGCACGCCGGCGGCGGTCGTCAACACGCTCAACGCCGAGATCAACCGCACGCTGAAGCAGGAAGACGTGAAAGAGAAGCTGCTCGTGCTCGGACTGGAGACGCGCGGCACGACGCCCGATGAGCTCGGCAAATTCCTGCGCGCGGAAAGTCAGAAGTTCGAGAAGCTGATCAGGCAGTCCGGGTTGACTGCGACGAACTAGGGCGCCGCTGACCGGCAGGCTCGGGCCTGGCCGTCCCTACGAACAGAGGGAAACCTTCCACGGTTTCCCTCCGTAACCTCCCATCCCCCAATTTAAGAACCCGCCGCGAGCTTCTTGAGATTGATCGCGCCGAGCTGAGAAAGCACCGTCGCGAGATCGTAATAAACCGTTTCCGAACGCAGCTGCGCGCCGCGAAATTCCCACAGCACGCACGCGCGCACCTTCGCCTTCTTCCCCGTGGGCGCGAAGCCGAAGAACGGGCCCCGATGCGTTCCGCGCCACTCGTTCTCCGTGACGACGTAAGTGTCTCCCTCCGCGACGATGCGTCTCACCCGCACCTTGAAGTCCGGGAAGCCGCGCCACTGCTGCAGATACCGATCGGCCACCGCCTTCGGACCGCGGAACGGCTTCGGCGAAATATTTACCGCGCACACGCAGTCCTTGGTCATGCCGGCGAGCAGCCCTTTCAGGTCCTGCGTGCTCTCCTGCTCGATGTGCTCGCGGATGACTTTGCGGCGAGCGTTTCTTAATGATGTATTCGCGATGCTCATGTTTTCCCCCCGTTCATTTCCGATGCATGATGATAAAGGCATTAGGCTACGACACCATGTCGCAATGTCGGATGACGTTACCCGCAGTAAATTCGACTTGGCCGGTGTCCGGGCTCGGGTTAAAACCGAGTCATAAAGGCCGCGGGCATTAAGCTGAATTGACGCGTATCCAGCGGCTGCGCCGTAGCGCGGCGGCCGCTACTCCGCACCGCCGTGAGTACTGCGAGAAACCGAATAAGGAAGCGAAGAACCAGCGAGACGAAGAGGGCCGGGCCGAGGACCGGGCGCAAAAATTGCGAAGGTCCCAGGTCTCTTTCAGACCGGAGGACGAAATGCTCTACACGATCGCAGTGGTGTTACTGGTGTTGTGGCTTCTGGGCCTTGTGACTTCGTATACGTTGGGCGGCTTCATTCACGCGCTATTGGTGCTCGCCGTCATCGTGTTGGTATTCCAGCTTCTCACGGGCCGTCGAGCGCCTTAGAGAACGCGGGTTACGCCGCGCACGCTCTGGCCATCAGGGATTGCGGACGCGGCGTCTTCCGGTCTCGCTTCGCCGATAGCTGCATCGGCCATGCTCTGTAAGGCCTCGTGATTTATTGACTAACGAAAATTGACCGCGCTTCCGATCGTAGAGCTGATCGCGTACTGCATTATCGGCCTGGTGTTCTTCCTCTCGGCCGGCGGGGCAGTGTTTCTCGTGGTCCTGGGAGCGTATGAACGCTTCCAGGACTGGCGGGTGCTGAGGCGCTCCGGCCGCGGCTAAAGCCCCGGCTATTTCTTCCCGTGTTTCCCCGGCGGATGCGCTTTCCGGATCGTCGGCGACACGACCTTGTCGGAAACGTGGAAGTCCCAGACCGCGGAACCGCTGCCTTTCGCGAATTCCTCGACCGCCTTCGGTACATCGCTGAGGCTCGTGAACGTCCTGCCGCCCAGCCCGAAGCCGCGCGCGATCGCCGCGAAGTCGGGACGACCGAAGACTGATCCGTCGTCGGGCAATCCTTCGGAGCGCAGCTTGTGCACTTCGGAGCCGTAAGCGCCGTCATTCATGACGACGATCAGGATCTGCATCCCGTGGCGCTTCATCGTCTCCAGCTCCTGGATGTGCATCATCAGACTGCCGTCGCCGTCGAACAGCACGACCTTGCTGTTGGGACGCGCGGCCGCGACGCCCATCGCGAACGAGCTGCCGTTGCCGATTGCGCCGAATTCGCGGATCGACAGGAATTTCTCCTGCGGCCGCGAGGGCATCTGCGCGAAGAACCACGAGCAGTGACCCGATGAGTTCACGAGTTCCCACTCGGCGGGCAGATGCTTCTCGAGCGATTCGACGACGTCGCGCGGATCGAGCAGGTTCGGCTCGACGTCGAACTTCGCGCTGTCCGGTTTGGAGTCGCGGATGCGCGCGGCCATCGCTTCGCTGCGCCACATATTGCTTCGCCCCGGCAGAGCCGCGGTCAGCGCTTCGACGCTGAGCCGCGCGTCGCCGCGCAGGTGATGCTTCGCGACTTCCTGCCCCTGGCGGACTGCGCGCGTATCGACGTCGATGTGCAGCATCTTCGCCTTCCGCCAGAGCTGCCCGCCGCCGCCCGCGTGATAGGCCATCGAGCCGCCGACCACGATGACGAGATCGGATTCGGCGAGGAGCTCGAGCCCGACCTCGGGCGTGAAGCTGCCGGCGATGCCGATGTTGTAGAGATCTTCGTGGAAGAGGCCGCGTGCCGGCAGCGTGGTGCAGAGGATTCCGCCGATCTTCGCGGCCAGCGCGCGGCAGGCCGGACCCGCTTTTGCTTCGACCGCACCGAGGCCCGCAAAGACGACCGGGCGCTCGGCCGCCGCGACGAGTGCAGCCGCGCGCTTCACGTCATCCGGATGCGGCGGCATCGGAGAATTCTTCGGCAGCAGCTCCTTCGAAGGCGTCGGGAATTTCTCCGGCCCCTGCCACTCGCGCTCCTGCAGGTCGAACGGAACGCCGAGGACGATCGGCCGCCGCTCGCGGCGCGCATATAGAAACGCGTCGCGGATTTCGATCGGCATGCGCTCCGGGAGATGCAGCGGGCGATAGTCCGCGCCGGTCGCCATGATCATCGGCGCCTGCTGGATGCCCTGGTTGTACCAACCCATTCGGAGCGGCGCCTCGCCCGCAAACACGACGAGCGGCAGATGCGCGCGCACCGCCGCCGGCAGTGCGGTGATGAGCTGCGTGACGCCGGGACCGCACGTGACCGTCGCGACGCCCACGTCACCGGTCTTCCGCGCGTAGGCCATCGCTGCCGCGACGGCGCAGTGCTCGTGCCGCACGTAGATCATGCGGCAGCCCTGCTTCGCGAGCGTCGATGCCCAGTTCATGTTCGCGTCACCCATCAGGGTGAAGCAGGTCTTTACGTCTTCCTGGGTGAAAGCTTGGGCGAGAACTTCGTAGACGTGCTGCTTCGCTTCTGTCGTCACTTTTGCGATTCCTCCGGGCTGGGTGCGGCCGAGTATAACGGGCTGCCGCGGTTGGTATGATCGAGCCACGACTCACGCAGAAAGATTCAATGTACGACGTACTCATCACAGGCGGCACCGTCATCGACGGCACCGGCGCACCCGGCGTCGTCGCAGACGTCGCGATCGAGGGCGATCGCATCGCCGCGATCGGCGATCTCGGCGGAGCTTCGGCGGCGCGGCGCATCGATGCGGCCGGTCATGTCGTCGCGCCCGGGTTCATCGATACGCATGCGCATTCCGAGATATCGCTCGTCGCGCGCCCCGATGCGCCGGCGAAGACGCGTCAGGGCGTCACGACGGAGGTCGTCGGCAATTGCGGCTTTTCCGCGTTTCCGTTGGCGGACGCGACGCGCGAATCGGCGCGGCATTTTGCGCGGCCCGTGCTCGGGCATGGGGAGATCGAGTGGGACTGGTCGGATGCCGCCGGGTATTTTTCGCGGCTCGAGCGCGAGGGCCTCGGGGTCAACGTCGCAACGCTCATCGGTCACGGCACGCTGCGCAACGCCGTGCTCGGCTTCGAAAAGCGGGCGCCGACCGCGCAGGAGCTCGACTCGATGCGGGCCCTCCTGGATGAGGGCATGAAGCAGGGCGCGTTCGGTCTTTCCACGGGTCTTTGCTATCCGCCGGGCGTGTTCGCAGCGACCGACGAGCTGGTTGCGCTCTGCGGCGTCGTCGCGGACAACGCAGGCCTTTACGTCACGCATCTGCGCGATCAGGCGGACCACCTCGAGGAATCGGTCGCGGAGGCGTTGGAGATCGGCGAGCGCGCCGGCGTCCCGGTGCTGGTTTCGCACCACAAGGCCGCGGGCCGGCGGAACTGGGGCAAGACCGAGCGGACGCTGGCGATGCTCGATCGCGCTGACCGGTCGGGCTTGAAGACTTGGTCGGACGTCTATCCGTACATCGCCGGCCAGTCGACGATCATCTCGGTGCTGCCGCCATGGTGTGTCGAGGGCGGACTCGACCTGCTGCTGGGGCGTCTCACCGATCCGGCGCTCCGTGCGCGCATCGCCCGCGAGTTCGAGACCGGCCTGCCCGATTGGGAAAACCGCGCGCAGGCCGTGGGCTGGGACAACATCATTCTTTCTTCCGTCGTGACGGACGCGAACCGCGATTTACTCGGGCTCAGCGTGCAGGCCGCGGCACAGCGGCGCGGCAAGAGCACGATCGATTTCCTGCTCGACCTGATCGTCGAGGAGCGGGGCAGCGTCGGCCGGCTGACCGTGCAGTGCTGCGAAGAAGACATGCTAAAGGTGCTCACGCACCAGCGCACGATGATCGGCACCGACGGCATGGACGTGGAGAACCCGCATCCCCGGCAGTACGGCTGCTTCCCGCGAGTGCTCGGCGAATACGTGCGGGAGCAGAAAGCGCTCTCGCTCGAAGGCGCGGTTCACAAGATGACCGGACTGCCCGCGAGCGTCTTCGGCTTCTCCGACTCGGGGCTCCTGAAAGCCGGGCTGCGCGCCGACGTGGTCGTGTTCGATCCGGCGACGATCCGCGACGTGGGTACGTTCGAATCGCCGTCGCATCACCCGGAGGGCATCTCGTGGGTCTTCGTCGGCGGCGTGCCGGCGGTTGCTGATGGCCGCTCGACAGGAAAGCGCGGCGGCCGCGTATTGAGAAAAGGTGTGAGCTGATGACTCCGACGATTGACGCCGCGACGAGCGCGCGGCTGGTGGACGGCGTGGCTGCGGCAATGCCCGCGGCGCACGCGCTGTTCGAGGACCTTCGCACGAATACGCGCGGCAGCGTCGGCATCACGCGCACGCCGTACGGCGAAGGCGAGCAGTACGCGTATCGGCGCGTAACGGAGCGCGCCGAGGCGCTCAGGTTGAAAACCGAATGGGACGCGGCGGGCAATCTGTACGTGACGATGCCGGGCCGCGATGCAAAGTCCTCGTCGATCATCATCGGCTCGCACCTCGACTCGGTGCCGAACGGCGGCAACTACGACGGCGCAGCGGGCGTGATCGCTGGCCTGGCGGTGCTCGAAGCGTTTGCGCAAGCCGGGGTAAAGCCGCGCTGTGACGTGAGCGTGATGGCGATCCGCGCGGAAGAGGCGGGAAGCTGGTTCAAGGGCAAGCAGGGCGGCCACCTCGGGAGCCGGATGGCGCTCGGGCTCATCAATCCGACGGAGCTCGACACGGCGATACGTATCGACACGGGGAAGAGCCTCGGCGAGCACATGGCCGAGTGCGGCTTCGATCCCGCGCGCATCAAAGCCGGGGCTGCGCATCTCGATCCGCGCCGCATCCAGAGCTATTTCGAGATTCACATCGAGCAAGGGCCGGTGCTCGAGATGAAGGCGCTGCCCGTCGGTGTCGTCAACAGCATCAGGGGCAACTCGAGACTGCTCGACGCGCGCTGCCTCGGCTCCTACAACCACGGCGGCGCTACGCCGCAGGAAGTGAGGCAGGACGCGGTGATCGCGACCTCGGACCTCATCCTCGGCGTCGATCGCAAGTGGAGCGAGGTGCACGCCGCGGGCGAAGACCTGAGCTTCACGTTCGGCAAGGTGTCCACCGATCCCGCCGTCCATTCGCTTTCGAAAGTGCCGGGCGAGATGCGCTTCTCGCTCGACATGAGGAGCGGTAGTCCGGAGGTGCTCGCGGCGATGCGAACGTTCGTACGCGAGGAGGCGGAGCGCGTTGCCGCACGCAGGAAGGTGTCGTTCGAGCTCGGCGAGTACACGAACTCGGCGCCGACGGTGCTGGACGCAAAGCTGTGCGACGTGCTCCGCGCGGGCTGTGCAGCGCTTGAGCTTCCCACGATGACCATGGCGAGCGGCGGCGGACACGACGCCCAGGAATTCACGCGGGCGGGCGTTCGGTCCTCGATGATTTTCGTGCGCAATGCCAACGGCAGCCACGTCGCCGACGAGTCGATGGAGATGGAAGACTTCGAGGCCGCGACGCGGCTGCTGGCGTGGGCCGTCGCCGCGGAGAGCGCATCTTGACGAACTTCTTCACACGCGGATTCGCACTGGCAGCGCTCGCGGCCTGCGCCTGCGCGGCGTCAGCGCAGGACTTTCCGAACCGGCCGCTGCGCTGGATCTCGCCCTTCGCGCCGGGCGGCGGCGCGGACCTCACGACGCGTGTCGTGGCGCAGCGGGTGAGCGAGCTCGCGGGCCAGACGATCGTCGTCGACAACCGCATCGGCGCATCCGGCAACATCGGCGGCGAGCTCGCCGCTCGCGCGCCGGCGGACGGCTACACGCTGCTCACCGTGACGGCATCGTTTCCGCCGAGCCATGCGGTGAGTGCGCACGCTTCGTTCGACCTGCTGCGCGATCTTGCGTACATCTCCCAGCTCACCGCGCAGCCCTACGTCCTTGTCGTCCATCCGTCCGTGCAGGCCACCACGGTGAAGGAGCTCGTCGCCGTTGCGCAGCGCGCGCCGGGCAAGCTCCACTACGGTTCATCGGGCATCGCGACGCTTCAGCATCTGGCCGGCGTGCTGTTCGGATCGCTCGCGAAAATCGACGTCGTGCACGTTCCCTATCGCGGCGGCGCGCTCGCGCTCAATGACACCGTCGGCGGGCGACTGGAATTCCTGTTCGGTGTGAGCGTCGCGACGACGCCGCACGTGAAGGCGGGAAGGCTCCGCGCGCTTGCCGTCACTTCGAGAGAGCGCTCACGCGCCCAGCCGGAGCTGCCCACGGTCGCCGAAGCCGGCGTGCCCGGCTACGTCGTCGACAATTGGTACGGCGTTGCCGCGCCCGCGAAAACACCCGCACCGATCATTGCGAAACTGAACGACCTGATCGCGCGCGCAATGAAGACGCCGGAGCTCGCCGAGCGGCTGCGTCGCGATGGATCGGAGCCGGTGTCCACGACGCCGGCCGCATTTACTGCCACGGTGCGGGGCGATCTCGAGCGCTGGCGTAAAGAGGTCAAGCAGTCGGGGATCAAGCCCGAGTCGTAGGCCTAATCCGCCTTCACGCCTGCCGCTTTCACCACCGTCGCCCATTTCGTGAGCTCCGAGCGCAGATACGTGCGAAAGCGCTCGGGCGTTTGCGCGGTCGGCTCGACGCCTTCGCGCGCATAGCGATCGCGCACGTCGGCCATGTCGCCCATGCGATTGATGTCCGCGTTGAGCCTCGTAATGATCGCCGCGGGCGTGTGCGCCGGCGCGAGTACGCCGAAGAAGCTGTCGACGTCATAGCCGTGCACGCCGGCCTCGGCGAGGGTCGGCAGCTCGGGCATGGCGCGCGAGCGGCGTGTCGGCGTCACCGCAAGCGCCCGCACTTTTCCCGCCTGGATGTGCGGCAGCGCCGACGGCATGAAGTCGAACATGAGCTGAATCTGCCCGCTGACCACGTCGACCATCGCGGGCGCATTGCCCTTGTAAGGCACGTGCGTCATGTCGATGTGGGCGAGATATTTGAGCAGCTCGCCCGAGAAGTGCGCCGTGCTCCCCACGCCGGCCGAGCCGAACGTGAGCTGCCCGGGCCTCGACTTCGCAAGCGCGATCAGCTCCTTCACGTTCTTCACTGGCAGCGACCGGTTAACCACGAGCACGAAAGGCACGGAGCCCACGAGCGCGACCGGCTCGAAGTCTTTAGCGACGTCGTAGGAGAGCTTCGGGTAGAAGCTCGCGCTGATCGCGAGCGTGCTCACCGCGCAGAAGAGGAGGGTGTAGCCGTCGGGCGGCGACTTGGCGACGATTTCCGCGCCGATGTTTCCGCCGGCACCGCCGCGGTTGTCGACGAGCATCTGCTGGCCCAGCGATTCGGAGAGCTTGCCCGCGACGACGCGACCCACGATGTCTGTGGAGCCGCCCGGTGCAAACGGAACGACGAGACGGATGGGTTTTCGGGGGTAGTCGGATGTCTGTTGTGCGGCGACGGTCGAAGGCAGCAGTGAGATCAAAGCGATCGCAACACCTGCGGCTATGCGCTTGCGCGCCATTGGGTCCCCGCTTCGCGCGGGGATGACGACATTGGACATCAGCTTTCCTTTTTCGGTACGAGCTCCCGACGCAGCACCTTGCCGACGGCCGACTTGGGCAACGCGTCAACGAACTCGAAAATGCGCGGCACTTTGTTCGCCGCGAGCCTGGTTTTGAGCAGGGCGCGAAGCTCGCCCTTCAGCGCCTCCTGGTCGACATTCGCGTCGCGCGGAACGACTACGGCGCGAATGAGGTTTCCGTCCTGCGCGTCCGGCTGCGGCACGACACACGCTTCCGCAATGCCAGGGTGCTCGCGCAGCGCGCTTTCGATCTCGACCGGCACGATGAAAATGCCGCGGCTCTTGAAGCAGTCATCGTTGCGTCCGGCGATCCAGAAATAACCGTCGTCGTCCTGGCGCGCGAGGTCGCCCGTATAGAGCCAGCCGTTGCGAATGACTTCCGCCGTCTTCGCCGGATCCTTGTGATAACCCAGAAAGAGACTCGGATTGTCCGCCCCGAGCACGAGCTGCCCGACGTCGCCGCGCGGCACTTCGTTGCCGTCGCCGTCGAGGAGCGCCGCCTGCACGCCCCACGGAATGCCGACCGACCCCGGCTTGACCGGTATCGTCGGCCCCTGTGCGATCACGAGCTGCATCTCCGAGACACCGTAGTGCTCCCAGATGTCGACGCCGACGCGCCGCTTCCAGTCGCTCACGCTCGATGCGCCGAGCGCCTCGCCGCTCGCATTGCAGCCGCGGAGGCTCGAGAGGTCGTACTGCTTCTCGACGTTCTCCATCGCAAGGGTGCGCCGATAGAGCGTGGGCACGGCGAACGTCACCGTCACCCTGAAGTCGGCGATCGTCTGCAGAAATTTTTCGGGAGAGGCGCGGCCTTCCATCACCGCGCCCGTGACGCCGTTACGGAGCACGAAGAGGACGTTGTGTCCGAGGAGGCTGATGAAGCTCCATTCGCCCGCGGCCATCACGACGTCGTTCGGCTGCGGCGGCAGGCGCAGGCGGTTCGCATCGCCGCGCGCGATGATCCAGCGGTGCGCGTGAACGATACCCTTCGGCTTTCCCGTCGTGCCGGAGGTGTAGCACATCATCGCCGGGTCGTCGGCCGCCGTATCGACGGTTTCGATCGAGCCGCTTTTGATCATGTCCTCGAAGGCGAGCTCACCCGCGAGCGCGCCCCGCGCCACGATCAGGCCTTTAGGCAGCTGATCCTTGAGCGCGCGCAGCGGCTCGGCGAGATCCGCGAGCGTTACGGCCGCGACCGCATCGCTGTGATCGAGCACATAGCGGACGTCAGGCAGGCCGGCAGCGGAGTTCTGCGTCACCGGAATGGCGCCGATCTTGGCGAGACCGAGAAACGCCACGGGAAACTCGAGACAGTTCCAGGTGCGGAGGAGCACGCGATCGCCGCGCTGGATACCGCGTCGGGCACACGCGGCGGCAAACGCATTCACCTGCCTGTTGAGCTCGCCATAAGTGAGTCGGCCGCTCTGCGCGATGAACGCGACCTTGTCATGCAGGCCCGCGGCGAGCGAGCGCTCGAGCGACTCGCGCACAAGATTCACGCGCGGCGGAATCGCGGACCACTCAGGGGCCGCAACGGGAGACGCGGGACTCATAGGCTTTAGTAAGGCGGGTTGTCGTACCAGGGACCGCGGAACTCGGGCTTCCGCTTCTCGAGGAAAGCGCGGATCCCTTCCTGGCAGTCTTTCGTGCGCGTGATTTCCTTGATCGAGTCGAGCTCGCGCTGCCAGCCCTCGTCGGTGCGATTCTGGTTCCAGTAGTACTTCACAAGCTGCTTGGCATAACGCACGGAGAGATAGGGGTTCGACGCGACCTGTCCCGCGAACGTCATCGTCTCGTCGAGCAGCTTGTCGTGCGGGATCAGCCGGTCGACGAGCCCGATCTTCTCGGCCTCGGCAGCGTCGATGATCTTGCCGGTAAGAATCATGTCGAGCGCTTTGCCGACGCCGACCAGCTTCGGCAGATTGCGGGCGCCGCCCGATTCCGGCAGGAACCCCGCCGGCACCGCAACTTCGCCGAGCTTCGCCCGATCCGAGGCGAAGCGCAGATCGCAGAGCGTGCAGAGCTCGAGACCGATGCCGACCGCGGGCCCGTTGATCGCCGCGACGGTGATCGGCGGCAGGTCTTCGAGCTTCCTGAAGCAGCGCTGCAGCACCGAATGGCGCAGGTCGTTGAAGAAGTAGTGGGCGAGCTCCTTATAAGGACCGAAGTTGCCCATGTCGAAATCCTCTTCGCCCGCGCCAAGCGGCCCGGCTTCGGACTTGAGATCGCCGCCTGCCGAAAACCCGCGGCCCTCGCCGGTGATCACGACCACCCTGATATGGCTCTGGTGGCGGATCTCGTCGAGCAGGATGTCGAGCTCGACGCGCATGCGCACGTCGACCGCATTCAGGAAATCCGGACGGTTGAGCGTGATGATGCCGATGCTCTTCTCGTCGGGGCGGTTCGGATTGGCACGAACCTCCCAGTTGATCGTTCGATAGTTCATTGAGGCTCCCAGTCGTGCCTGTGTGATTGACGCGCGTGCGCGCGATCGGATGTGAAACGAACGCCGGTGAACACCGGCCGGTGGCGGGATTTTATCTTCTGGACGCCCGGTGCGCGAACGATCTCATTGCGCAGTGAAATTCGCGTCGCTCATGTTGAATGTCTGCGTCGCTCCGCTGACGAGATCGACGGTGGTGAGCCATTCGATCTCTTGCGCACGCGCATCGCCGCGCTCGCGTCCGAAAAGAACGATCCGCTCGCGTCCGGGCATCACGGCCTCGACCGTGGAGACGGGCAGCCTTGCGTTCCACACCGTGCGGCCATCCGGCCCCGCGATGCGGGTGACTTGCACGCGGCCGGCGTCATCGATGCGGTCGCGGTGGAGCACGAGGATGCTGTCGGGTTTCGTGAGGTAGAGCGGCAGCGGTGAGCGGCCGTCGCTGAGAAGTCCGGCCTGGAGAAACTCGGGACTCTTCTCGAGCACAGAAAATCCGGAATAACGATGCCGCTTGCCCCACTTGTCAGGCAGCTGCTTCGGCCAGTCGCGCGGCGCCGCCGACACGAGCTCGACCTTCGCGCGCCAGAGCCGGTAGCGCTTGGGGCCGTTATGCGCGAGGTCCGGCGGCGCGCGGACGGACTCAGGTAGTCGGCCATCACACCGCGGCGCTCGCCGGGCTCGGCCCCGGGGACTTTGACCTCCGCGTTGAGTATCGCCGCCTCTTCGTTCGTGAGCACGCCGAGCCAGTCCTTCGGCAGGAGCACGCCGCGCTTCTGAAAAAAGGTGATGGATGCACCGGCCGAGCGAGCCGGGGCGACCACGGACGGCTTCGGCGTGATGGATTTGTCGGGCCATGACGCGGCCGCGAGCGTCTGGCCATCGAGCAGCCACGCGCGTGCATCCGCCGCGGTGACGGCGAGCCCGTACTGATCGAAGAAGCGGTAATGACTCGTCTGCCGCGGCAGCACGCCCTGCAGCGGCGGGTTACGCGCCTCGATCGCCGCCGCGTCCGCGATGACATCGCCATTCGCCGCGGCCCGCACCTGCGGCTCGCGGATGAACGTCCACAGGCGATCGCCGTCGGCGCCCCACAGCGCATAGTCGAAAATGTTCACGCCTGAATTCGTGACGAGGCGCTTGCGCCACGACGGCTGACCGGAGGCGGGATCGAAGCGCCAGAGATCGACGTGCGTCACCGTCTCGAAGCCCTGATGCGCGAACCAGCGGCTCGCGCCGCCCGCGACGCGGAATTCCTGCTGCGCCGTCAGCATGAACACGGCGTCCGTGCCAGCGGTCGAGACGCGTAACGGCGCGCCGATCGTCCGGGCCGGCTCGACCCCGGTCTGCGTGAACGCGATAACGATCACGCTGATCCACGCAATCGCGCCGATGAGCGTCGGAAAGAGGAAGACGCCGCTGAGGAATCCCAGTCGCCAGCCGCTCGGCTGCTCCTGTTCCTCGCTCAAGCCGGCCGGCGGGATTTGGGCAGCCACCGCTCCAGCTTCTCGGCGATCTCGTTAAGCTGGACCGGCTTGGCGAGATAGTCATCCATGCCGGCTGCAAGACACGTGTCCGCTTCATCGCGGAGCGCGTTTGCCGTGCACGCGATGATCGGAATGCGATCGACGCGCTGCTCCGCTTCGAGCTTTCGAATGGTTCGCGCAAGCTCGTAGCCATCCATCACCGGCATGTTGCAGTCGGTGATGAGCGCCGCGAACCGGCCGGAGCGCCATTTCTCGAGTGCCTCGGCGCCGTCCTTCGCGCTCTCCGCGGCATAGCCGAGCTTCGCCAGCTGCTTGGAGATCAGCAGGCGGTTGACCGGGTGATCATCCACGAACAGCACCAGCATGCCGTCGCGCTCGGCTTCCGCCACGCTCGGCGCGCTGCGTTCTTCCGCGGGGAGCTTCTTGGCGACGCCGCTCGCCTGTGAAGTAGCAAGCTCGGCTGGATCCGCCACGAGAATCGAAATCGTCAGCACCATCTCGGTGCCTTTGCCGACCTCGCTCGCGACCGTGATCGAGCCGCCCATCATTTCGGCAAGCCGGTTGCAGATCGTGAGGCCGAGCCCGGTGCCGCCGTGCGTGCGCGCGGTGTCGCTGCTGCCCTGCTGGAACGGCGTGAAAAGACGCGCCTGCGTCTCGGACGACATGCCGCGCCCGGTGTCTTTCACGGAGATCCGCACGCGCTCGCTGCTGCCTTCGTGCGCGACAAGATCGGCCCTGATTTCCACGGACCCCGCGTCGGTGAACTTGATCGCGTTGGAGACGAAGTTGTTCAGAATCTGACGCAGACGAAGCGGATCGACGGACACCGCCGGGCGGATGTGAGGATCCACAACGCACGTCAGCAGCAGGCCTTTGCTGCTTGCGTTGCCCGTGTAGACGTCGCGCACACTCTGCACGATTTCAGAGAGCGAGCACACGGTCGGGCTGACCTCGAGCTTTCCCGCTTCGATCTTCGAGAAATCCAGAATGTCGTCGATGATCCGCTGCAGCGCGCGGCCGGATTCGCGCACGACGTTGAGCGTGTTGCGCTGCTCGGCATCGAGGTTCGTCAGACTCAGCAGCTCGAGCATTCCAAGCACGCCGTTCATCGGTGTGCGGATCTCGTGGCTCATCACGGCGAGAAATGCGCTCTTAGCGCGGTTGGCGGCATCCGCCTCGTCCTTCTGCGCCTTGAGCATGCGCTCGAGCTCTTTTTGCGCGGCGACGTCGCTGATGTCCTGAAGCGTGCTGAACCAGCGCATGCTGCGCTGCCCGCTTGCCGGCGCGTCGAGAGGCTCGATCACCTGGCGCACGTGGCGCCATTCGCCGTCGCCGCGCGTCAGCCGGTACTCGACCTCGAGCCGTTTACCGGTGACAGCCGCTTCGATGCTTTTCTCGCGGAAGATCGCGCGGTCTTCGGGATGCAGGATGTTCAGCCATTCGCGCGTCGTGCGCGGCATCTGATCGGCATCGAGTCCGATCAGCTGCGGCAGCGTATCCGACCAGCTCTCGAACGCGCCGTCAGGGCCCGTGATGACGTGCGCGAGCTTCGCCATGTGCTGAGCGCGCGAAAGCCCGGCATCGTGCGCGGCGAGCCGCGCTTCCAGATCGCGGATGCGCTCCGCCATCTGCGCCAATCGCTCTTCATTCTCGAGCGGCTTGTTCATCACGCCTGAATGCTAACAGCCTGGTTACTCGATCTTGATTTTCGCCGTCTGGAACAGCTGTCTCCAGCGTGCCGTCTCTGTTTTGACCTGATCGGCGAGCTGCTCCGGCGTAGAGCCCACGGGCTCCATGCCCGCGTCGAGGAGGCGCTTGTGCACTGCGGACTGCTCGAGCGCTTTGACGGTCTCGCCGTGAACGCGCTTCACGATCTGAGGCGGCGTCTGCGCCGGCATGAAGAAGCCGTACCACTGCGTCACGTCGAAGCCGGGAAGCGTCTCCGCGATCGCCGGCACACCGGGCATGGACGCTGAGCGCTTCGCGCCGGTCACGCCGACCGCGCGCAGCCGGTTCGCGTTGACGTGCGGCACTGCACCCGAAATCGCAGCGAACGTCATCGCGACCTGTCCCGCCAGCGTGTCGTTCATCGCGAGCGCTGCGCCTTTATAGGGAACGTGGATCATCTCGACCTTCGCCATGTGCGCCATCAGCTCGCCGGCGAGATGCGCGCCGCTGAGGTTACCGGAGGACGCATAAGTGATCTGGCCCGGCCGGCTTCGCGCGAGCCTGATGAGGTCGCGCACCGTGCTCGCGCCGAGCGACGGATGCACGACCAGCGCGTACGGGGCGAGCGCGATGAGGCTGACCGCAGCGAAATCATTGACCGCATCGTAGGAAAGCTTGGGATACGCGGCGGGAATGATCGCGTTCGCCCCCACACTGCCGAGCAGGACCGTGTAGCCGTCGGGCGCGGCGCGCGCGACGAGCTCGGTGCCGATGCGGCCGGTCGCGCCGGGACGGTTATCGACGATGACCTGCTGGCGCATGTTGTCGCCCATCGCCTGAGCCATGACACGCGCAAGGATGTCGACGCCGCCGCCGGGCGGGAACGGCGCGACGATGCGCACCGGCTTCGCGGGATATTCGGCAGCATCGGTCGGCTGAAACGAAATTGCGAGAAGGAAAACCACGAACACAACGGAACGAGCGGAAGTACGTATCATCGGCCCTGATTTCAGAAACGGATTAGTGACGAAAGGATATCGCCTCACCGATGGATCCTGCGACGAAAAAAAACGAAGAGTTGCCGATCACCGCGCGCCTCGCCGAATTCGCAGTCAAGCTGCAGTACGGCAATCTTCCGCCGAAGGTTGTCCACGAGGTCAAGCGCGCGCTGGTCGACTGCGTCGCGTGCGCGCTGCTCGGCGCCCATCACAAGACGGTTGGCATTCTGCTCCAGCACCTCGAGCGCATGCGCGGCGCGTCCGCGCTGGACACAACCGGCGGCGCGACGCTGATCGGCCGCAGCGAGCGCCTCGAAGCGGTCGCAGCCGCGTGGGTCAACGGCACGATGGCGCACGTCTACGACTTCGATGACGTTCAGACGGCGGCCGGCATTCATCCGGGCATCATCGTGGTCCCGGTCGCGCTCGCCGCTGGAGAGACGGGCCGCAGCAGCGGCCGCGAGTTGATCGCCGCAATGGCAGCCGGCTACGAAGTCGCAGGAAGGGTCGGGCTCGCCACACAGCTCACGCATTACGAGCCCGGCTGGCACAGCACCGGCACGGTGGGCACGCTCGGCGCGGCTGCGACGGCGGCGAATCTGCTCCGCCTCGATCCTGCGCAGGCCGCGCAGGCGCTCGGCGCTGCGGCGAGCCACGCCGCAGGACTGCGGGTGAGCTTCGGATCGATGATCAAGCCGCTGCACGCCGGCAATGCGTGCGCGAACGGACTGCAGTGCGCTTCCCTCGCGTCGCTCGGCCTGACAGGGCCGGCCAACGGAATCGAAGGCTCGCGCGGTTTTCTCGAAACGGCCTGCGGCAATGCCGACGGTTCCGACATTGCGACGGGGCTGGGACGCGACTTCCGTTTCCTGCGCAAGGGCTACAAGCTCTATTCGTGCGGCGGCGTTGTGCATCCTGCGCTCGACGCCGTGCTGAACCTCCGCCCGCGACTGAACGGCGCGTACGATCGCATCGAAAAGCTGCACGCCGTCGTTCATCCGCAAGTGCTTGAGCAGATGAGGATCAAGGAGCCGAAGACCGGGATGCAGTCCAAGTTCAGTCCGTACCATGCGATCGCCGTCACGCTGATCGACGGCGAAGCGCTGCCCGCGCAGTTCACGGATGCCCGCGCGGTCGCCGCGGATGTCACCGCGCTGCGGCAGCGCGTGAGCGTGGAATCCGATCCCGCGCGGCGCAAGGACGAGGCGCTGCTGACGATGACGCTGAAAGACGGCACGAAGCTGGAGCACCACGTCGAGCACGCGCGCGGCTACAGCCCCGACAACCCGCCCAGCGATGCGGACCTGCAGCAGAAGTTCATGAGCCTGGCGGTGCCGGTGCTCGGCGATGCGCGGACTCGCGAGCTGTCGGATCGCATCTGGGCGCTGGAGAAGGAGACGCATGTCGCCGCGGTCATGAAACTCATGGCGTCACAAAAATGAAAGGGGGAGGCATGAAGAAATGGATCGCCGGCGTGCTTGCCATGCTGGGTTTGGTCAGCGTTGCATCGGCTCAGAATTATCCAAACCGATCGGTCACCCTCATCGTGCCGTTCGCCGCGGGCGGACCGAGCGATGCGCTTGCGCGCGTGGTCGCGCAGCGCATGAGCAGCGTGATGGGCCAGCAGATGGTCGTGGAGAACGTGACCGGAGGCGGCGGGACGGTCGCCGCTGCGAAGGCTGCGCAGGCGCGTCCGGATGGATACACGGTGCTGCTCTCGCATATCGGGCAGGCGACGAGCGTCACGCTCTATCGCAAGCTTCCGTATCACCCGGTGGATGCCTTCGACAGCGTCGCGATCATCGCCGAGGTGCCGATGGTCGTTGTCGGGCGCAAGGATTTCCAGCCGGCGACCGGCGCTGACCTCGTCGCATACATCCGCGCGAATCGCGACAAGCTCACGTATGGCAACGGCGGCATTGGTTCCGCGTCGCATCTGTGCGGGTTGCTGCTCATGAGCTCGCTCAAAGCAGAGATGACGACCGTCTCGTATCGCGGCTCGGGCCCGGCGCTGACCGACGTGCTCGGCGGCCGGCTCGATCTTCTCTGCGATCAGACCACGACGACGGTGCCGCACATCAAGGGCGCTGCCGTGAAAGCCTATGGCGTCACCACGGCGAAGCGCGTGGCGTCGCTGCCCGACGTGCCCACGCTCGACGAAGCTGGCCTCAAGGGTTTCGAGGTTGCGGTGTGGTATGGGATCGTCGCTCCGAAAGGAACGCCCGCACCGGTTCTACAATCGCTCGCGTCTGGGCTCAAGACGGCGCTCTCCGACCCGGCGACGCAGAAGCGCTTCGAGGATTTCGGCGCGCAGCAGATCGCAGGCGATCGCGCGACGCCGGCCGGCGCCGACCGTTACTTCCGTGCGGAGGTGACGAAGTGGGCGCCGATCATCAAGGCCGCGGGCGTTTACGCGGACTGACGATGAGCGACATCCCGGAGCGCCGCGAGAACTGGGCAGAAGCGCAATTCGTCGGCGGTGCGAAGAGTGTGATTACGCTCAAGTCCGGACACGTGGTGGTGACGGACGAGCCGGCGGGTTTCGCCGGCGGGGCGGGCGGCCAGAACGCGGGTCCGACGCCGACGGGCTTTCTTGTCGCGGCGTTCGCGGCGGATATCCCGACGATGCTGAACCGGATCGCGCGCGAGCTTGGAGTCGAAATCAAAACGCTCCGCACGCGCGTGCAGATCGCGTGGAATCCGCGTGCCATCGCAGGTCTTGCGCCGGGGATCGACCCGACACCTTACGAGGCCGTCACCGATATCTGGATCTCGGTCTCGGATCCAAGCGTGCTGGAGAAGATGCGCAGCGAATACGAACGGCGATGCCCTCTCTATAACCTTCTGAAAAAAGCCGGCTGCGAGATGGTTGAGCGCTGGCATCCGGACTGATGAACGACTCGGAATTCGATTACATCGTCGTGGGCGCAGGCTCGGCCGGCTGCGTGCTCGCCAATCGCCTGTCGGCGTCGGGGAAGCAGCGCGTGCTCTTGCTGGAGGCGGGCGACGACGACCGCTGGATGTGGATCAGGATCCCCGCCGGCATCGCGCACATTCTCACCGGCGAGCGCGCGATCTGGCGTTTTCAGACCGAGCCCGACGAGAAGGTCGGCGGCCGCGCGATTTTCTGGCCGCGCGGCCGCACGCTCGGCGGCTCCAGCGCTGTCAACGGGCTGATCTGGGTGCGCGGCGATCCGCTCGAGTACGACCACTGGGAAAGCCTCGGCAATACGGGCTGGGGCTTGAACGGCGTGCTCCCGTATTTGAAGCGCATGGAACACTACGAGCAGGCGGATAACGATTTTCGCGGGCGCGGTGGGCCGATGTACATCACGCGCTACAAGGATCGCGATCCGCTCTCCGAAGGCTTCATCGCCGCATCGGAGCAGGCGGGCGTGCCCGCGACGGCCGATTACAACGGACCGCGCTTCGAAGGCGTCGGCTATCTCCAGCACAACACGCGCCGCGGACGGCGCCGCCATGCCGCCGACGCTTATCTGCTTCCCGCGATGACGCGCTCCAATCTCACGATCGAGAGCGGCGCGCTCGCGCAGCGCGTCGTGTTCGACGGGCGCAGAGCAGTGGGCGTGGTTTATCGCAAGGGCACTGAAGAGCGCACTGTGCGGGTGCGGCGTGAAGTGCTTCTCGCCGCGGGCGCGATCCAGTCGCCGCAACTGCTGGAGCTCTCCGGCATCGGTCAGCGCGACGTGCTGAAGCGCGCGGGCATCGACGTCGTGCACGAGCTCCCCGGTGTCGGCGAGAACCTGCGCGACCACCTGCACGTGCGCATCTCGTTCGAGACGAAGCTGCCCGTCACGCTGAATTCGATCCTGCGCAATCCGCTGCTCCAGGCGAAGATGGGGGCGCGCTGGCTGTTCCTCGGCCGCGGGCTGATGGCCTGTTCGTCCGCAACCTCGATGGCGATCGCCCGCAGCAACCCCGATCTTCCGCGGCCGGACATAAAGTTCCAGCTGCACCAGCTGTCGATGGCGAGCAGCCATTACGCGGACAACCGCCAGGCGAGAAGCATCGCGGACAAGATGGGTCTCGACAAGCATGGCGGATTCTCAATCGGCACCTACGTGCTGCGGCCGGAGTCGCGCGGGTCGGTGCACGTGCGGTCGTCCGATGCATCCCAACCACCCGAGATCCGCGCGAACTACCTCTCGCACGAATACGACGTGAGCACGATGCTCGCGGCGCTGAGAATGATCCGCAAAGTCGCCGCCCAGCCCGCGCTTGCCGAGCACATCGTGCGCGAGACCCGGCCGGGCCCGGGCGCGGCGGACGACGACGCGCTCCTCGACCACGTTCGGAAGACCGGCCAGACCTCCTACCACCCCATCGGCACGTGCCGGATGGGCAACGACGCGCAGGCGGTCGTCGATGCCAGCCTGCGTGTCCACGGTGTCGAAGGCCTGCGCGTGTGCGACGCGTCCATCATGCCGACGATGGTCGGCTCCAACACTAATGCGCCGTCGATCATGATTGGGGAGAAGGCGTCGGATCTGGTGTTGATGGGTTCTTGAGGGTTGTCGCTGGCGCTTGGTCGGGAGTCTTTCGTCGTCGTCGCGAAGGTGACGATGTACGTTCGTCGTCCTCGCGAAGGCGGGGACCCATAGGGCTTAATGGATTCCTGATCGCTTGTCGCTGGCGCTCGGTCAGGAATGACGAGTAGTTCGTCGTCCTCGCGAAAGCGGGGATCCATAGGGCTCCGTGAACGACCCCTAGGCCGTAAGCAGTACACCCACCACGCCGCCCGCCGCGTTTTCAGACGCATGCTCCGTGACCCATGCGTCTACATTCTCGCCAGCCGCCCGCACGGGACGCTTTACATCGGCGTGACATCGGATCTCATCAAACGCGTCTGGCAGCACAAGAACGATCTGGTCGAAGGCTTCACGCATGAATACGAGGTACGTACCCTCGTGTGGTTCGAGCAGCACGCGACAATGGAATCGGCGATCACGCGCGAGAAGATGCTGAAGAAGTGGAAGCGGCAGTGGAAGCTCGCTCTGATCTGCAGGCGCAATCCACGGTGGGTGGATCTTTATCCGCAGGTTTGCGGGATGAATACGGATGGGATTCCTGATGGCTCCTCGCTGCTGCTCGGTCAGGAATGACGACTACTTCGTCGTCCTCGCGAAAGCGGGGACCCATACGGCTTAATGGATTCCTGATCGCTTCTCGCTAGCGCTCGGTCAGGAATGACGAAATAAAAGCGCTCGGTCAGGAATGACGGAATAAGGCGCTCGATCAGGAATGACGCGGGGTTTCGTCATCCTCGCGAAAGCGGGGATCCATACGGCTCAATGGATTCCTGATCGCTTCTCGCTGGCGCTCGGTCAGGAATGACGACTACTTCGTCGTCCTCGCGGCAGTACATCCCGGAGCGCTTTAAACCGGGACGGGGACCCATACGGCTTAATGGTTCCTGATCGCTTCTCGCTGGCGCTCGGTCAGGAATGACGAGATAAGCACTCGGTCAGGAATGACGAGGTCCGCACCCTAATCCAGCTTCACGTTGTACTTCCGAAACAGCGCCCCAATCATCTCCGAATCCGCTTTCAGCTTCTGCGCGAGCTCTTCCGGCGTTTTGTGCGCCGGCTCCAGCGTCTGCGTTCTCAAGTTCGATGCGACGCCAGGATCGGCCAGGGCCTTGCCGAACTCCGCGTTCAGGCGGTCGAGCAGCGGCTTCGGCATTCCCGCGGACGCGAAGGCGGTGACCCAGGTCCAGGATTCGTAGCCCGGAAAGGTGTCCGCCATCGGCGGCACGTCGGGAAGCAGCGGGATGCGTTCCAGCGTGGTGACCGCCAGCGCGCGCACGCGGCCCGACTGGATGTGCGCGATCAACTCGCCGATCGCCGCGACCTGCGCCTGCGTCTCTCCGGATACCAGCGCGACGACCGCCGGTCCGCCGCCCTTGAACGGCACGTGCGTCATGCGGATGCCGGTCCGCGATTCAAATAGCACGCCGTTGAAGTGCGTGAAGCTGCCGTAGCCCGAATGCCCATGAAGAATCGCACCCGGCTTCTGCTTCGCCAGCGCGATGAATTCCTTCAGTGTGTGTGTCGGCATCGACGGATGCACGGTCAGCACGGCACCGAGCTTTCCGAGCGGCGTGATGCCGACGAAATCCTTCAGCGGGTCGTAGGCGAGCTTGCTGTAGAGGTGCGCGTTCGAGACGTGCGAGGCGGCGGTTTGAATGAGCAGCGTGTAGCCGTCGGGCGGACTCTTCGCGACGACGGCCGAGCCGATTGTGCCGCCCGCTCCGGGACGATTGTCGATGATGAACTGCTGGCCGAGCTGCTCGGCCATCTTCGGCAGCACGATGCGCCCGACGATGTCGTTCGCGCCTGCGGGCGGGAAGGGAACGATCACGCGAACGGGCTTGGTCGGATACGACTGCGACCACGCGACGCCCGCGGCCAACGACATGCACGCAACGACTGCCGAAACGCATCGGACTGCTTTCATGCCGGTCTCCTCGTTTGAATGTTGCAAGCTACATCAATGCTTCCTGGCTATCCACGCCGCATAGTCCGCAATCCCGCGCTCCAGATTCCACGCCGGCGCCCAACCGAGATCGCGCCTGGCCGCGGAGATGTCGAGCTGCTCGCGTTTGTATCCGAGGGGATCCACGCCGGCCGCCATCGTAATCGACGCGCGCGGAAAGAGGCCGCGCACGATGTCCGCGATGCGCTCCATCGTCATGAACTCCTCGCCGGTCACGTTGTAGGCCGGCTGCGGAAATGACGGCGCTTTGACCGCCGCGATGATCGCGCTGACGGCGTCCTTCACGTACAGGTACGTGCGCCCGTAACCGCCGCCGCCGAAATTAAGCGAGGTCGGGCGGCCTGCGATCGCGTCCTCGAGCATCGTGCGGATTGCCTCGCGCGTCTGCCGGCCGGGTCCGTAGCCGTTCGATATGCGAAGCGCCACCGCATCGAGGCCGCACTGCGCCCGGTACGCGCGGAGCAGCAGGTCGCCGCTCGCCTTGGTGGCGCCATAGATGTCTCGGGTTCTGAACGGCGCATCTTCGGAAACAGGCGGAGGCGGAGTGTCGCCATACGAATGCGCCGAAGAGAGATAGACGAATCGCGTGACGCCGGTGACGCGCGCGGCTTCGAGCAGATTGATCGTCCCCATGACGTTCGTATGGCACACGCGATACGGGTTGTCGCGCTCGAGCATCGGACCCGAGAAGCCGCCGGTATGGATGATCGTGTCCATGCGGCGCTCGCGCAGGACGCGATAGACTTGGTGCACGTCGGTGAAGTCGCCGCGTATGAAGTGAACGCCGTCGGCCGGCGAATCAGGTTGCGCGAGATCGAAGCCGGTGGTTTCCCAACCTTCTGCCGCGGCGGCAAGTGCTGTCGGATAGCCGAGAAAGCCCATTGCTCCGGTTACGAGGACGTGTCGCATACATGAAATATATCGTGTTCGCCGTATCGCTATTCGCGTCGTGCGCTGCGCTCGCGCAGTCTTATCCGTCCAAACCCATTCGCTGGGTCGCGCCGTCCGCGTCGGGATCGACGAGCGACATCGTCGCGCGCATGGTTGCTGAAAAACTTCGCGCCGCGATCGGCGTCGCCGTCAACGTCGACAATCGTCCCGGCGCCGGCGGCAACATCACCGCCGAGATCGTCGTCAAAGCGCCGCCCGACGGCTACACGGTGATGACCGGGATCAGCGCGCTCGCGATCAATCCGACGCTGTATCCGAAGCTCTCCTACGATCCGCTCAAGGATCTCGCGCCGATCATGCTGATGTCGTCGGCGCCGCTCGTCCTCGTGGTGCATCCGTCCGTGCCGGTGAAGAACGTCAAGGAATTGATCGCGCTCGCGAAGAGCCATCCGGGCGCGCTCACGTTTCCTTCAGCGGGCAACGGCACGGCCTCTCATCTCGCCGGCGAGCAGTTCAAGATGGCCGCCCACGTCGACATGGTCCACGTTCCCTACAAGATCGTGACGCAGGGCGTGCTCGATCTCGTCGCGGGACGCATGACCCTCATGATCAACGTGCTGCCGGAGATGCTGCCGCTCATCCAGTCGGGCAAAGTGAATGCGATCGCGCTCGCGAGCCTGAAGCGGAGCGACCTGCTGCCTCAGGTGCCCACGATCGACGAGTCGGGATTGCGCGGATTCGCCGCAACCTCGTGGCAGGGCGTGCTGGCGCCGGCGAAGACGCCGCCGGAAATCATCGCGAAGCTGAACGAGGAGCTCAGGAAAGTGCTCAGCACGCCCGAGATGCGCACACGGTTCACCGAGCTCGGGCTCGACATCCACGCGAGCAGCCCCGAAGAGTTCGCTCGATTCCTGCGCGCCGAGACGGACAAGTACTCGAAGATCATTAAGGCGTCGGGTGCGAAGGTGGACTGACGACAATAGCCGATCGTCGTCCTCGCGAAGGCGGGGACCCATACGGCTCAATGGATTCCTGATCGCTTCTCGCTAGCGCTCGGTCAGGAATGACGAATCACTTCGTCGTCGCTACGAGCCCTACCGCTTCGTCCCGGACCAGCTCACCTCGTTATTGAAGCTTACGTCGAGCTTCGTCGTGTCCTTCTGGCGGTCGAGCAGGAATGTGTGCGTGCCACCGCGCGCGAGGATCTTGCCCATCGCCGACTCGAGGCCGATCTCGATCGTCGGCAGCCGCGAATAATCTGAAGTCACCCGCACGCGGTTGGGGCCGATGCGCGTTACCGTCAGCGTGACGTCGCTTTTGGTAGATCCCTTCGAGTCGGAGATCACGTCGCCGAAATAGGTGCCTTCGGCTGCGTCGCCCAGGTCGGGTTTGCGTTTCTTGTCATCAGCTTTCGCCTGCGCGCGGACGTGCGCGGGGAGGAGAGCCACAGTGACGGCGGCGAGTGCGGTGCGGAGAAAGCGATTGCGATTCATTGTTTCGTTTCGTTGTGGTTACCGTTTGCGAATGCTAGCAGCGTTCGCGATCTCGACGGTGATCGGCGCGTGATCGCTCGGAGGCCGCGGCTCCAGAATTTCCGCGTCGCGTACGCGCGGCACGAGATCGTCGGAGACCAGGATGTAATCCACGCGCGCCGCATCGAGCCCGCGGCTTCGTTTGTTGAACCACGTGTAGCCGCGCTTCTCTGGATTGCGCTCGCGCCAGATATCGACGAAGCGCTCGGCCTCAATGCGCTTGTTGAGCTCGGCCCTCGCGGTTGCGTGCGGCTCCTCGGTGCGCAGGCGCGGATACGTATCCTGCTTCGTGCGTGAGACGTTCCAGTCCCCGGCGAGGATCACGCCGCCATCGCGCCGCAGCGCACGCGCAAGATCCATCACCCTCGATTGAAAGCGCCGCTTGAGTGCGTGACGATCGCCGGCGACGCGGCCGTTCGCGTCGTACCAGGGCTTTGACGTGCCGTTGACGGCATACACGTTCACGATGGCGAGACCGGCCTTGCGCACCACGACGACGCGGCCCTCGAGGTCCCATTCCGGCACTTCGCCGCGCCAGCGCCCGCGCACGAACGTCGCGACGCCGTACATGCGGCCGCCGCGAAAGGTGACGTTGCGCGCATCACGCACGAGCGAGTAATGACATCGATAGCCGGGCAGGGCGGTCTCCAGCGCGCGCACCGAGTCCGCGTCCTGCGAGCGGATGCGAAGCTCCTGGAGACAGAGGACGTCCGGCGCTCCGAGCTCTTCGACGCTCGCCGGCAGGCGCGCGAGATGAGGCAGCGCGTGCTCGATGTTCCAGGAGACGAGTTTCATGCCGCTGCGGGCTGACGCCGCGCCCCGCAGTCGATCAAAACAGAGCTGGAAAGGCCGTCGCTTATCCGCGCCGCTTGTGACGCGCGCGAGTTCGTGCGGCTTTCTGCGCCGCCGCGGAGCGGCCGCGCGAGCCCTTCGTGCGAGCAGCCTTGCGGGCCGCCGCGGAGCGTTCGGAGCTCGTACGCTCACGCGCCGCTTTGCGCGCGTGTTTCGACAGGGCGCGCTTCGACCCGGCCGATCGCGATTCGCTCTTCAGCGCTTTCTTCGCAGCGCGCGAACGCTTCGTTGACGGGCGCTTCCGGCTTTTACTATGGCCGGCCGCGTAAGCGCGCTTGGCGCTCTTCCGTGTCTTTTCCTTAGCCTCGCCTTTTTCAGGCGGTTTCAGATCGACACCCGCCCGCCGCGCTTTGGAAAGCCCGATCGCGATCGCCTGCTCGGGCGACCTTGCGCCGTGCTTGCCTTCGCGGATGTGCTCGAACTCCTCGCGGACGAACTCGCCCGCCTGTGTCGAGGCCGCTTTGCCCTGACGCTTGTCGCGCCGCGCGCGCTCGATGGTGCGTTTCTCAGGCATGAGTCAGCTCCTTTTCGCTATGCTTCTGCCACGCGCGGTGCTGCAACGCGCGTACCACCGATGCGAAGAGGGAGGGAGATATGAAAGCAGGGCTCTTGTGCTTTGCCGTTCTGGCGCTCGCGCAGTCGGCGCACGCGGCGGATCTCGAAGCTGGAAAAAAGCTCGCGGGCAGTGTGTGTGCCGCATGCCACGGCGCCAACGGCATCAGTGTCGCCGACACGATTCCCAATCTGGCGGGCCAACGTGCGCGCTACATCGAGGCCCAGCTGAAGCTCTTCAAAGGCGGAGTGCGCAAGGAACCGGGCCAGGTCAATCGCGCGGCGATCATGAACGCGATTGCATCGCAATTAAGCGAGCAGCAGATCTCCGATGTGGCCGCGTTCTTCGAGTCGCAACCCGGCGCGGCCCCGGGTGCCAAATCCGCGCTTTTGCCGAACGTCTCGACGACCCGCGTCGCGTTCCCGGAGAACTACAAGCAAACCTTCGTGAAGTACCACACCATCAACTTCGCGGGTGCGAAAGAGGTGCGCTACTACTACGCGAACCAGGCTGCCGTCGCCGCGGCGAAGTCTGGAAAGGCATTGCCCGATGGTTCGGTGCTCTTCGCTGAGGTGTATTCGGCCAAGCTCGACGAGAACAAGAACCCGATTACCGGCAGCGACGGTTTCTACGTGCCGGAAAAGCTGCTGCGCTACACCGCGATGGAGCGTGAGGCAGGCTGGGGCAACGACATCCCCGAGATGCTGCGGAATGAAAACTGGCACTACGCGATCTTCAACACGGCAAAAGAAAGGCAGCAGGGCGTCAATCAGGCCGAGTGCCTGGCCTGCCACAAGCCGCTGTCGGACGTGAGCTATACCTTCACGCTGAAGCCGCTCGCGGCAGCGAAGTAGACCTGCACTTCACTTCTGCACGATGCCCCATGTGCGCTTGACGCTCTCAAGCCACGGGTAGGTCACGCGCGTGAATCGCTTTTCGGAGAACGGCTCTGCGCCCTCGAGGAGCGGCCGCAACAGCGCTTCGACGTGCGCTATGTCGGCGACACCGAATAAGCCGTAACTGCGCCAGGCTTCGCCCATGTCATCGCGCGGCTCGGAGATCAGAATGAGATCTCCGTAGCCCGCGTCGCGATCGACGCGGCGCCAGCGCATGATGTCGCCTCGGGCGAACGAGAACACCCGCGGCGAATCGGCGTCTTCGACGATAAGAGCGCGGCTGCTGGAGATCGCATACCAGACCGACTTCGCGCGATGGCGCAGTACGCTCGGCCACAGGAGCCAGATCGCAGCAAAAGGGACCATGGTGGCCGCGAAGTGAGAGGGCTGCTCGCCCAGCAGCAACAGGCCGTAGGAGAACGTCCAGAACCCAATCCACGCCCAGCCGAACATCCGCATGCGGCCGACGCGGCCCAGCGCATAGCGCCGCGGGTCCGGGGATCCCACCCACAGTAATTTCTCGTCCTGGCGCAGTGCCGCTGCCAGTGCGTGCTCGACGCGCGGAGGTAACGGTATGCCGATCACATACCGATCATAGCGTCCCAGCTGATCTTTTCGCGTCGCTGGAACGACGGCAAAATCGCGCCGTGCAGTTACAGGGAGGAGACGATGACAGATCCGCGTACGGCGGTTTCGCACCTCGAAGCTTCGGATCGCCACAGTAACTACTCGTATCTCGTGATCGGCGTGCTCGCGCTCGCCGGGGGACTCGCGCTGCTCTACCACGAGCAGACGGCGGCGACGCGCTGGATGGTATGGCGCCTGATTCCTGCGTCCTGGACGCTCGTCGTAGTCGGCGGACTGGCTGTGTTCTGCTCTGTCGTTTCGCTGATGGGCACGCGCGGCGGCGGCGCGGCGCGCGTGGGCGACGATGGCGTCTACTCGGATGGCTCCTTCATTCCATGGAACGACATCGATGCCGTCCGCGTTTCTCATTTCCGCTACGGAAGCAGCGACAGCCGCTCGCTGACGGTTTCGAGCCGCGACGGCCAACACGTCACGTTCGCGTACAACTTGGAAGGCGCGGCGAACTCACAGGACTCACGCGCTTTCGCGGATCTCCATGAGAGCATCCTCAGACGGGTGAACAATCGCCTGTGGAAAGAGATGCTGGTGAGGATCGAGGAGGGCGGTTTCGAATTTCTGCCGGACGTTTTGCTGATGCCCGACGGAATCTATCTGACCGGCAAGCGAGGTCCCGAGCTGATTCCCTGGGTGCTGCTCAGGCGCCGCGAATTCGAGAACGGTCAGTTTCAGCTCATCGTCACCGACGAGAACGACGCGCCTAAACGTAAGGTGCTGGGCGCCGTCTCGGACGCTCGCAACGTGCACCTCGTCACGCAGTACATGGACCAGCGCCTCGCGGAGGAGGGCCTGTATAGCGAGGAGCGTTCCGCATGAGCGCAGACATCGATGTCTCTTACAGGCCGCCAGCCGGCCGGTTGATCGCGGCGATCGTTATCCTGGCGCTCGCGGCCGTGGTCCTGCTCGTTGATTTCGGCGTGGAAGACGTCGCGATGCCTCCGCGCGGATTGGGATGGGCTAGTGCGGTCGTTGCGATTCTGTTCCTGATCGTGCTCGTTCGATCCCGCAGCCATCGCCTCCGCATCACGAACACGCAACTGCAGATCGATACGCTGTTCAAGCGGCCCGGCGTCGTGCTGCCGCTGTCGGAAATCACCGAAGTCGATGTGCTCGTGTATAAGAAGCATCGCCACATCGTCGTTGTCTCCCCCAGCAAGAAGTTGACGCTCCCGCAGGCGATGTTTGCCGGCGAAAGCGATTTCGAACGCGTCAGGGAGCGGCTTCTGCTGAGCACACAGAGGTGACGCGCCGAGTTTTCAAGATGCGCTTGCGTTAAGATCGCCGCACTCACAAATATCCATCGCGGGGAGAAGCACCATGTATTTCGCTGTTTTGCGCGCGCTCGCGCGGCGTGCGGTTGCGCTGTCCGTCGGCGTCTCGATGCTGGCGATCTGCTCGACAGCGTCCGCCGAGACCGAAATCAAGATGGCACGCCAATACGGCATCGCGTTTCTGCCGTACATCGTCATGGAGCAGCAGAAGCTCATCGAGAAGCGCGCGAAAGAAAACGGCATCAACGACGTAAAAGTGACCTGGGGGCAGTTCTCCGGAAGCGGCGGCATGAATGATGCGCTCCTTTCGGGCAATCTCTCCTTCGGCGCCGGCGCGGTGCCTTCGCTCATTCTGCTCTGGGCACGCACGAAGGGCACGCCGCTGGAAGTGCGTGGCGTATCGGCCACGAATTCGATGCCGGTCTACCTCAATACGCGCAACCCGGCGATCAAGTCGCTGAAGGATTTCACCGACAAGGACAAGATCGCGTTGCCGTCGGTCAAGCTCTCGACCGCTGCCATCGTGCTGCAGATGGGGGCGGCAAAAACCTTCGGTGATGCGAACTGGGCGCAGCTCGACCGTCTGACCGTATCGATGTCGCATCCGGACGCCGTTGCCGCCATCATGTCCGACAGCTCCGAGGTCAACTCGCACTTCGCCTCGCCGCCGTATCAAATTCTGGAGCTGAGAAATCCGCGTATTCACAACGTGCTGACGTCCTACGACCTCATGGGCGATGCGAGCCTCACCGCCGTCTGGACCACGAAAAAGTACGCCGACGCGAACCCGAAGAGCGTCGCCACCGTCTTTGCTGCGATCAAGGACGCAGTCGATTTCATCACTCACGACAAGAAGGCGGCGGCCGAGCTATATCTGACCGTGACCAAGGAGAAAACGCCGCTCGCGGACATGGTGCAGCTCCTGAACGATCCGCGCACCATTTTCACGAACGTTCCGCAGGCGACCATGCGCTTCGCGGACTTCATGAACAAGACAGGCACGATCAAGGAACGCCCGGCGTCGTGGCAGGATCTGTTCCTGCCGATCGCGCACAAGCTTCCCGGGACGTAGGACTGGCTGCATGGAGTTACGCGATCAGCCGGTCATCGTCACCGGCGCATCACGCGGCCTGGGTCACGCCATCGCCGTCGAGCTCGCGCGAAACGGCGCATCGCTGCTCGTCGTGGCGGACGGGCCCGAAGACGAGCTGCGAAAAGCAGGAGACGAATGCAGGTCCGCGGGATCGCCGCGCGTCGAGGTGCTGAGCTGTGACCTCGGCCGTGCGGGTGCCGCGGAGGAGATGGTCGCCGCTGCCGTCGCCGCATTCGGGCGCGTCAGCGCGCTCGTCAATAACGCCGGCATTCGCATGCGGAAACCGATCGGCGAATATTCATACGAAGATTTCGATCGATTGATCGCGGTAAATCTGCGGGCGCCTTTCTTCGCGACGCAGGCCGTGCTCCCCGTGATGCGCAAGGCCGGCGGCGGACGCATCGTCAACATCGCGAGCCAGATGGGCGTGGTGGCGGCCGACAGCATCGCGCTCTACAGCCTCGCCAAGGCAGCGCTCATCTCGCTCACGAAGTCGACTGCCGTCGAAGCAGGCCGCGACAACATCCAGGTGAACGCCGTGAGCCCCGGCCCCGCGACGACCGAAATGAACCTGAGGCGGAAGGCAGAGGCGCCGGAGCAGCACGCCGAGCGCATGCGCTACATGGTCACCGGCCAACTCGTCGAGTGCGACGAGGTCGCAAAGACCGTACTTTTCCTCCTCTCCACCGACGCCACCTCGATACAGGGCCACAACCTCGTCGTCGACGGCGGCTACACCATTCACTGAGAATGTGATCCGCAATGCCTAAACGACTGACCTCCGAGCAAGTCCAGTTCTATCGCACCAACGGCTACTTTTCTCCGGTCGATGCGCTGCCGCGGGAGAAGGCCATCGAATACCGCCGCCGGATGGAGGCGTCCGAGCGCGAGCACGGACCGATCCGGCAGGATCGCAAGGCTTACAAGCCGCATCTGCTGTTTCGCTGGGCGAGCGAGCTCGTGCGCGAGCCCGCAATTCTCGACGCAGTCGAGGACATCATCGGCCCCGACATCCTCGTCTATCAGCTGACGATCTTCCCGAAAGAGGCACGCGACCCGGGATTCGTGGACTGGCATCAGGACGCAACCTATTTCAGCCTGACGCCGGACGAGCAGATCGCCGCGTGGGTTGCGGTTTCGGATGCGTCCGTCGAGGCCGGCTGCATGGAAGTCATCCCGGGCAGCCAGGTGCTTGGCCAGCTGCCTCACGAAGACCGCGTGTCGCCGCACAACCTGCTTTCCCGCGGCCAGACCGTCGCCGTTCCCTTCGATGCGGAGCGCACCGAGTTCATGCCGCTGGAAACCGGACAGCTCTCGCTCCATCACACGCACATCCTCCATCGTTCGGGACCGAACAACTCCTCGGATCGCCGGATCGGTTTCGGCATCAGCTACATCCCCGCGCATTGCCGCTGCACGAGCAAGATCCGCGTGACGGCATCACTCGTGCGCGGCGTGGACCGTTACGGACACTTCGACCTCGAGCCCGAGCCCAGGAGCGACTACGACGCCGACGCACGCGCCGTGCACAGCGACGCACTGAAGCGTTACAACGAGATGCGCGCGCTGATTTACGCCTAGGAGGCCCAGTGGCCGCACAGATCGAAAAGCTCGCCCAGTTCGTTTCGGGCACGCGATGGGAAGACATACCGCCGGCTGTGCAGCACCACACGAAGCTCGTGCTGCTCGACACGTTCGGCGTGATTCTGGCCGGGGCCGAGCAGCCGGAGGTGCGCGAGCTTCAGAAGGGACTCGCCGCAAGCGCGGGAACGGGCGCAACCGTCTATATGCGCGGCTGGCCGGTTACGGACCCGGGGCGGGCGGCGCTGGTGAACGGCATCGCCGGCCGCACGCTCGAGCTTTGTGAGCTTCACCTCGAAGTATCCGCGCAAGCCGCTGTGCAGATCGTGCCGGGAATACTGGCCATCGGTGAATCGAACGGAAGCACCGGCCGCGAGATGCTGACGGCACTCGCAGTCGCGTACGACTTCGCGATTCGTGTGGGCAGGGCAACGACGCGCCGCCCGCTCGCGCATCCGGTCGGGCAGGCCTCGCTGCTCGGCGCGATCGCGGCCGGGGCGCGTCTTCGCGGACTCGACGCTGCCGGAACGAGCGCGGCCGTGCGCATCGGCGCGAACCTCATGGTCAGCGGCAGCTATTCGAACGTCGCGGCCGGCGGGACCACGCTCAACGTGAACGGCGGCATGAGCGGCTTCGCCGCGAGTCTTGCCCCTGAGCTTGCGGTCGCAGGCTTCCGCGCGCAGGAAGATGCGATCGAGCAGGCGCTCGCGCATCTCGTCGGCGATGCGTTCAACCCGTCATCGCTCCTCGAGGGGCTCGGCACTCGCTGGGAGATCCAGCACAACCTTTTTCGCCTGCGGGCCTGCTGCAACCCGATCTATCCCGCGCTCGATGCGCTGGAAGATTGTCTGGCGGAGCTGCATCCGAAACCCGAAGAAATCGAGCGCATCGATTGCGCGACGTACAAGTTCGCGGCGTCGATGCGCAACCAGGATCCGCCGAACTACTTCGGAGGCAAGTACTCGTTCCCGCACGCGGCCGCCGCCGTGGCGGCAGGTCGCGATCTCGCCTACGACGCGTTCACCGAGGAGGCCATGCGTAACGCGGTGATCGCAGCGCTGCGACACCGCGTGCACCTCAAGGAAGAGGCCGGGATGAGCGCCGCCGCGTCTCCGCTGAAAGGCGGAGCGCGCGTCACGCTGACGCTGAAGGACGGACGCAAAGCCACGCACCAGGTCGAGGACGACAAGCGCCATACGGCGAACGTAACCGAGCCGCAGGTGCGTGAGAAATTCCGGAAGCTCGCCGCGGTGGTCCTGACCAAGGATGGCGTGGACGCAGTCGAAGAAGCGATCGACGGAATGGAGCGGTGGACGAACATCGAGCCGCTGCTTGCGGCCATATCCAAAAGTGGCCGGCGGTAAGGAGACGTGACATGAAACTCAAAGACCGCATTCCCATTGGCATGTGTCTCCCGCACCGCGCGCCGGAGCCGATCGACATGGCGACCGTGCGTCGCGTTGCTCAACGCTCAGAGGAGCTTGGCTTCAGCGACCTGTGGGTCACCGAGAACACGCTCGACCACGCGTGGAGCCTCGACCCGCCGATGATCCTCACCTACGCGGCCTCGGTCACGACGCGCATTCGCCTGGGCTGCGCGGTGGTGGTGCTCCCCATCCATCACCCGGCGCACGTCGCGCACCAGTGGGCGTCGCTCGACTACATGAGCAACGGCCGCGCGATCCTCGCGCTCGGCATCGGCCGCGACCATCACTTCAAGCAGTTCGAGATCCCGATCGAGCAGCGCGTGCGACGGACGCGCGAGGGCATCGCGATGATTAAGGCGCTGTGGACGCAGCCGAAGGTGAGCCACGCGGGCGAGTTCTGGCATCTGGAAGGCGAGAGCATGGTGCTCAAGCCCGTGCAGAAGCCGCATCCGCCGATCTGGATGGGGGGCGATCATCCCGGCGCGGTGCGGCGCGCGGCTCACCTCGCGGACGGCTGGATCAGCGCGGGCGCGGCGAGCCCGCAGGCGTTCGCTCAAAGCGTACGGATACTCCGCGAAGAGCTGGATAAGCTCGGCCGCGATCCTGCGAAGTTCGCGATCTCGAAGCGCTGCTTCCTATCGGTAGATGAGAATCCGAAGGTCGCGCGCGCGGAGCTGGATAACTGGTATCGGAAGGTCTATCGCAGGCCGGCGGGCGCGGACGACAAAGACCTCTACGGCACGCCGGAGACGGTGCGGGAGAAACTAGAAGAGCTGCACGCCGCAGGGGCGAATCATCTGCTCGTTAATCCCGCGGGGAGGTATGAGGAGCAGGTGGAGGTGTTGGGGGAGGTGGTAGGGTTGGGTTAAATGTTGGCTCATACCGCCCGCATGTGCAGTGTGTTACGCCGCTAATAATGGGGGCATAGCTAATGGCTTTTACTCGCCTACGCATCACGAACTGGCGTCAATACCGCGAACTTGATATCCAGTTTCACGAGCGTCTGACGGTGCTGACTGGTGCGAACGGTGCCGGGAAGACAACTGTCTTGAATCTGCTGAGTCGACATTTCGGATGGCAGGGTACGCTAGTCAGCACACCGAGGCGCCATGCGAACGGGCTTAGCTTCTATTCCGACTATTGGACCGACGATTATCTAAAGTATTACGACAGTTGGCTGTCTACCACGACAGTCAGGGGCAATGACGAGCCGCTAGAGCCTCCGCCCCTCGACTCTTCTGAGCAGCAGATTGGGGCGCTCACGTATTCGTCCGGCCAAGTCGCCGATCTAGCCGTTCCCCAAACCGTCGGACCATCCTTTCAGATCAACATTCGTCGACAGGAGCCCCAGAAGGGTCTGCACATACCCTCACATAGGCCTATCTACTCTTATCAATCGGTTGAGAACATACCTACCGTCCCTCGTAAGCGAGATCACGCATTCAATGCGTATATGGAGATAGTTCGTGCGCGCTACTACGGCGGGCATCATCAACGCACACCAAACTATTTCATGAAAGAAACCTTGATCGCACTCGCTGCCTTTGGGCACGGCAATCAGGTAATAGAGAAAGACGCGGAAAGCCTAGCTATCTATGAGGGTTTTGAAAATGTCCTGCGCACGATTCTGCCACCATCTCTTGGATTCATCCGACTGGCGGTCCGGCTGCCTGAAGTGGTCTTGATCACGCGAACAGGTGACTTTTCCTTGGATGCTGTGTCGGGAGGGATTGCCTCGTTAATCGATCTGGCATGGCAAGTCTTTATGTACGCGGCCTCTGACACGCCATTTGTAGTCACAATAGATGAACCAGAAAATCATCTGCATCCGGAACTGCAACGAACGGTGCTGAGTACGTTCTTGGCTGCATTCCCGAACGTGCAATTCATATGTGCCACTCACAATCCTTTCATCGTTACCTCGGTTCCTGCGTCACACACATACGCATTGCGATATGGATCCGATCGCAGAGTGCGATCCGAATCCCTAACGACCGTTGATCGCAGCGGATCGTCGAACGAGATCTTGCGTGATGTGCTAGGGCTGCCGTCTTCTTCGCCGACATGGGTCGAGAAAAACCTGCAAGATATTCAGGAGCAGCTAACTGCCCAAGATCTAACGCCAGACCTAGTGAGTGAGCTCAAGAGTCGCCTCGCGGAAATTGGATTAGAACGTTTTGTGCCGGCGGTGCTGGCGCGCCTCGCGCAAGAGCAACTTAGAAAATGATTAAACTAACGCGCCAACCATTGGAAGAGCAGTTGATGGTCCGCGTTACCGAACGGGACAATCGATTGCGTCAGCATTTAATTCAGGGTACCGAACCGCCTCAGGCGCTCTTGAATGCATACCGGGATCCCGAATTGAAGCAGCACCTTGTGCAAGAGGCGCATGGAAAATGTGTTTATTGTGAATCTAAGATTACGCACGTCTATTTTGGCGATGTCGAACACATTAAGCCAAAGTCTGCGTTCCCCAATGAACGACTCAACGTCGCCAATCTGGTCCTTGCGTGCGCGGTTTGCAATAACGCGAAAAGCGAATTTTGGGACGATGAAACCCCATTCCTGAATCCGTACTTAGATGATCCTACCGAGGAGGTCTTGGCGCTCGGTTTTATGGTTGCTCACCGCCCTGGCCATGGCCGAGCCCGATTGAGCATCTCAAAGCTTGGCCTAAATCGGCCGGCGCTTGTTGAGCGACGAAAAGAACGCGTAGAACTCTTGCAATCGCTAGCTGACCAGTATGTGCTAACGCCTGCTGGCGCTATAAAAGACATTATCCGAACAGAGCTTTGTCAGCATGCTAAAGATTCCGGGGAGTACGCATTTATCGTTAGGGCTTACATCAAGGCCGCCTGCGATTTTCAATGCGATGTTTGATCAGGCTTGCCGACCTTCCCCGTTGCTAAGCGAGCGCGGAGACCCAGCCACGTACAGCCCACGCCGTGCCGCATCAGACCAAATCTGATTGATTAGTCTGCGATCGTTCATTTTGCTCGCAGGACGATGAGTGCTGTAGAGGTTCGGACGCCGCCTTGGGTATGGGGCGGTCCCTATTAGCGCGTGAAGATATGCGAATGCGGGGCACTAATGGCGTGGGTATTCCAAGGTAATCCAAAAAAGTTTTCCATCGACGAATATTTGTCCAGTTTTTCGGAGCTCATTTACTGGTACACGCCGACTAATGCATCCGAAATAGCGCTTGGAGACCGCGCGTTTATTTGGCGGTCCGGAGATGACGCTGGCGCCGTTGCGATAGGTAGGGTCGTGGAGTTGCCGATCAAGGCATCAGCGGTAATGCATCCTGAGGCGCTTGGTAGCGACCTTTGGAGTTCTGAACGCCCAGAACCCAACGAGATCAAGACGGGAATTCGGCCCGACGAAATTCGCCTGAGCACGGACGAGGGAATGCTATCTCGTCAGATTGTCGCGAGGGACGCAACGCTCGCTCGCGCCATGATTATCCGACGGCCCGTCGGCACTGTGTTCCGCCTTACTGACGAGGAAACCGCCGTTTTGGAACGGATGTGGGGTCTGGAACCCGCATTCGGGGACGGCGCGACAGGTGTAAGCGAAGGTGCCCTACGTTTGACTGCGCACTACAAGCGTGAAAGATCGGCCAAACTTCGCCGAGATAAGCTTCTGTCGTTTCTGAAGGAGCACGGTCGTTATTTCTGCGAACTATGCAGACGGGAACCGGGCGTGTCCTACCCTGATACTGTTGGAGAGCGCATTTACGAGGTTCATCACCGAAAGCCGCTGGCCGTCGCACGTGAGCCTGTGCGAACGACGCTCGATGATTTAGCCGTGCTTTGCGCGAATTGCCACAGACTCGTGCACGCAAGCGCGGATGTGGATTTGACCTACGAGAGGTTGCGGAAACACTTTGCTACTTAGCACTTTAGCGCGGCAGACGGTCGGAACTGCAACACGTTGAAGTAATGTTTAAAAAATCGAACAACTCATTTCCTAACCCCCGGCGGTAAGAAACAAGAAGCGCCTGGCGCTACGCATGTTCCCTACGAGCACAAGCTCGGCCTCTCGTCGAAGCTGATCTAACGCGCCGATGATAGGTGCGATGTCTGCGTGCGGACGCGCGGCCATGACCTGCACCTCCGCTACTTGTTGTATAAGTCTGCGCACAAGCGAAAACGTGCTGTCGTTGCGCAGAAGAGCATCAGCATGCGCGATAAACCAATCGAGTTTGAGGTCTGCGCGTTGCAGTGCATTCGCACGCACATTGACGAACACGGCTTCGATGACAATGAGGAGTGTTCGGAGACCCGAAATGCGGCTTTGATAGCGCTTCCTCCCGTCCAGCCAGAAAAAAAGGATGCCACTCGTAATCGCACCCACCACCGCACTCGCTATGCCCACGAGGGTGACCATGATTTTCAATTCGGCATCAGTCACGGGGGTCATTCCTCTACGTTCGCAGGCGACTTGAAGTAGGTTTCAAGCGCACGCCGCAAGCCGCTGGAGTCTTTTTTCAAGTCATTATTGTAGGAACTCAGGTCGTCAAAGATCGCTTTCGAATCCTTGATGGACGAAAGAATCCGTCGGAATTGTTCGAAAAGATCGGCCTCTACGAGGTCCATGTTGGGCACGATCGCGCCCGATAGCCGCGCCAATTCTGTGAAGACGCGGGCATGGCGCTGACGTTCGAGCTCGAGTGATACGCGAAACAGATAAACAAGCGCGAGGACACAGCGCATTTTCTTCAAGAGATATGCCCGATTTGTTAGGCCGTATGTGGCGGCGTCCGCAAAGAGATATTCCAGATTCGCGTCCTTTGCGTAAATTTGCTCCCAAATGCACTTTGGATAGCTCATCAAATAGTCATCCACGACTAATTGCAAATAAGTAAAAGAGAAACAAAACGGCGTCCGGTAAGACTCCCACCGTGACACCAGATAACTGCCTCGTGCCGTCGCCGCGACGCGGCTGGCAATCGTCTTTTCGCCTGGCTCGGGCTCGAGACAACGAGATTCGCGACTCGTCGACAGACTCCCGAGCACTAAGCGAACGAGTTCGTCCTCATAACCTTCAGGCTGTCCGCTTCGCACAAACAATCTGCGCAGTTGATTCGTATTCGCTATACCGTCAGGATGGGTTGCCACGTAAGCGAGTACCAGATACTTGAGCCAATATGTGTGGCAATGCGGCAGGTGCGCCTTCGGAAAATCGGGGTCGCGTAGTACTTGTGAATCAACCAAAAACAGATTTGGGAAATGTCCGTGTCTCTGCGTGTATCGTTCGCAGAGATCCGCCATATACAACAGAAGCAATGTATGCGGCTTGTCCCAAAAGAAACGTTCTATCAACTCTGCTTCGTCGCGGTGATCGAGTCGAAGGTTTGACAGAAAAGCGACTAACCCTCGATTGCCGTGGTGACATAGTAGCCGCAACGTTCGCATCGCCCCCGCCGCTATTGGCTTGGCGGCGTCCCCTTGCGTTGCCTCTTGAATGCCGAACAAAACGCGTAGTCGGCCAAGGGTTTTCTTGTAGTCCTCACCGAAGCTCCGAAGTCGGCTATTCGACTCGATCACGCGGATTGCCGCCTCGAACAACGTCAATCTCGCAGTGACAATCTCCCCCTCGTCCGCGTCATGCAATTGAAAAACCGCGCCGGTGAATTCAGCGCTTGCTTCAGGGGCTCGGGTGTGAAGGCAGTCCTGATAAACGTATCGTCTCGCTGCCAACACGACCGAAAGTCCCAACATTCCTAACTGTTCGCCGTGCGACAGTGCCGTGGTCAATCCGGTTATGTTTCGTTGAATGCTGTCGATCTGTTGCCGGTGGTACTCGGCAAAGAATGCATACTTAGAATAGTGATAGTGATAACCATCAAGGTTGTCCAGAACAAGCAGTAAACGCACGCCTTGGGTGTGAAGAGTGCGCACGATAGCGATGAGCCGAGCGAGCTTAGAGGGGTGCACACTTGCGTCCAAATCGCGCATGTGCGCGGCTCTGGTGCGAGCATACTCTGTCTGCTCGACACCGCGAACAATGGCGTGCGCGAGTCTGCCATAGAACTCATCGTCGATGTTCAGCAGCTGGCCACCGTCTCCCTTCATTTCAGTTTCGAAATCAAAATACACGGGCAGGAGCAGTTGATCGGTAGGAGCATCGGCTGAACGCAGGCGCTCCGCCCTCTTTATTTCGCGAACAGCCTTGCACAGAAGCAACGTTTTGCCTGTACCTATGTCGCCGACCAAAAACGACAGCGAATTGCTACCTTCTGTATCACCATCTGGTGACGTGCGAGTGCGAGGTGAATCAGAAATGCTACTTACAAAATAGGCAAAGCTGCGGCTATCAGCTTCTTTCGGCTGCGTGTTTTGACTTAGATAGATTTTCGGCGGCTTATATAGAACATCTAGAAAATAGCTTGTCAGGCTATCGTTCGTAATGAAGCGTCGCGTGTTGTCTAACTGGAGTTTAATGACGGCTGGCACATCCAGATTAAATTGAACGTGGTGCCCAAATGCATCGGAAAACAAATTCTGGTACTTCGACGATTCGTTGTGCTCGCTCTCCTTTGCCGACGCGACAAGGCGATTCTCGTACGACGTTGTCGAGTAATGCTGATCCGGCCGAGTGAAATGCTCGAAGTAACTCATATACGACGTGTTAGACCTAGGGGGAGGGGGTTGGTAGTTTGGCTATTTTCAGAGAGGTTAAACAACCCCCAACAGAAAGCCCGCAATGTACGAAATGAACAATGCCACTCATCGCGACGAGGTCTGTCGCTTACCAATAGCGACGTCAAAGCCGCGCCAGATGGCTCGTAATTACCAGCGAGCAGAGCGACGTTCGGCAGCCGATGTATCCTGCCCCGCGCGCGCCGCTCACTGCGATGCGCTGCAAGGCATGTCCGCGAGCCGCAGGGATCGCATGACCACCTCCGCAAGCCGCCGACTTAAGGATGCGGTGCAGGAATTCGATACACCCTCATTTCCGTATCGCTAAGGAGCGCATTGCGTTCGCTCACTGAATATCCCTCCGACACCCGCTTAAACGCATTCCACACGACGCCATACGAGTACGAGATCTTGTCCACCGGGAAGTTGCTCTCGAACATGCAGCGGTTCGGCCCGAACTTCTCGATGCAGTAGTGCATTAGCGCGCGAGCGTCTGCGCCAGCTCTTCAGAACCGATCGGCTCTGCGCGCGTGTGCCAGTCGAAGCCGAAACGTTTCTACCCGACACCGCCGAGCTTCACCACGACGTTGGGACACGCGGCCACCGCAGCAATACCGCGCCGCCAGTCGGCGAGCACCTCGTCGTCGCGGTGGGCGTAAGGCCCGATGCGGACCAGGCCGCCGATGTGATTCCCCACGATGGTGAGTTCCGGCACGGCGCGGGCGAGGGCGGCGAGCTCTTCCAGTTGCGTGTGATAGAGGGAGTTGTCCAGCGTCAAGCCCATCTTCGCCAGCACGCGCGCGCCCGCACGGTATTGCGGCGTGCTCATCGCGCCTTCAATGTCGCGCTTCGCGAGTGCCGGGCTTGCATCCCAGCCGGTCGCGTGGCGGATGCCGCGAAAGCGCGGGCTCGCCGCCTGTAGCGCTTCCAGCACCGGCGCGACTTTGTCGCCCAGCTTCAGATCAGCATGCCCGACGATGGCGACGGCGATTTTGTCGTCAGCCACAGCGTCGATGTGCGCAACCTCGCCGACCGGGCGCATTTCCTCCGGTCCATCTTCGCGATAGAAGACGTTGACCTCGATATAAACGGTGGAGCGGATGTTGTGACCGCTCTCGCGCATATCGGCCGCAAGGTCGGACGCAAGGTATCGCTGATAGGCCGCCGGTTCGTGACGCTGCGCCCAGATATGGTGATGCGGGTCGCAGATCGGAAGGTTCGGCTCGAGTGCTGTTTCAGGCGTGAGCCGCAGCCAGGCCGCGTCGCCGATGGTGGTCGTAGTCATGATGGGTCTCCGATGGCAGACTGGCGTGGTGTCCAAGGTAAATTCATAGCATGAGTCTCGCATGATCACCCTTCGCAAAGCCGCTGACCGCGGCTACGCCGATCACGGCTGGCTCCGCTCCTTTCACAGCTTCTCGTTCGCGGACTACCACGATCCCGAGCACGTCGAGTTTGGACCGCTTCGCGTGATCAACGAAGACCGTGTCGCGGCGGGCAGGGGATTCGGACGCCACGGTCACCGCGACATGGAGATCATCAGCTACGTGCTCGAGGGCGCGCTTGAGCACAAGGACAGCATCGGCACGGGCTCGGTCATTCGCCCGGGCGACGTGCAGCGCATGAGCGCCGGCACCGGCGTCATGCACTCCGAGTTCAATGCCTCGCCCACGGAGACCGTGCATTTCCTCCAGATCTGGATCCAGCCGGCTGAGCGCGGCATCTCGCCCGGCTACGAGCAGAAGCACTTCACGCCGCAGGACAAGAACGGCCGGCTGCGCCTCATCGCCTCGCCCGGTGGAATCGACGGATCGGTCACGATCCATCAGGACGCGTTCGTCTATGCGGGTCTCTTCGACGGCAAGCAGCACGCCACGCATGCATTGCGGGAAGGGCGCCGCGCGTATGTGCACGTCGCGCGGGGCGAGATCGAGGTCAATGGCGAGAAGCTCTCGGCTGGCGATGCGGCTAAGATCACGGATGTGACATCCGTCATCCTCACGAACGCGTTTGCGGCCGAAGTCCTGGTCTTCGATCTGCCCTAGCCGATGAAAGACGCTGAATGGCAACGGCTCGCGCGTGCGCTGCGCGATCTGCATCGGGCCCTCGTCGAACGCGCTCGCACGGACTACCTGCGTGACAACGAGATCGGCGGCGACATCAGCCCCAGCGAGCTGCTGCGCCTTCTGACCACTGACCCTTACTTCGCGTGGCTGCGCGGCCTCTCGGAGATGATGGTCGATATCGATTCGATCCGCGATCTCGAAGAGAGCAAACAGGATCCGGCTGGCGTGCGCGCGGCGGTCGAGCGGTTCATTACGCCGACAAAGGATTCAGAAGCGCCGGATGCGTTCGCGCAGCGGTATTGGCCTTATCTGCACGACGATCCGCAGGTGGCGATGGCGCATGCGGATGTGAAGCGGGCGTTGGCGGGGTGGCCGGAGGGGAAGAAGGCGGGGTAGGCTTCGTCGTCCTCGCGAATGCGGGGACCCATAGGGCTCAATGGATTCCGGATCGCTTGCCGCTTGCGCGCCGTCCGGAATGACGAAAACGGTCGTCGTCCTCGCGAAGGCGGGGACCCATAGGGCTCGATGGATTCCGGATCGCTTGGCGCCGCGCGCCGTGCGGAATGACGACGCTTCAAACCCGATAAACCCGCTCCGCCGTGCCATGAAACAGCTCAGCCCGCTCACTCGCTGAATACCCCTTCGACAGCCGCTTGAACGCATTCCACACGACGCCGTAAGAGTACGAGATCTTGTCCACCGGAAAGTTGCTCTCGAACATACAGCGCTGCGGCCCGAACTTGTCGATGCAGTAATGCATTAGCGGCGCGAGCGTCTGCGCCAGTTCCTCGGAGCCGATTGGCTTCGCGCGCGTGTGCCAGTCGAAGCCGAAGCGTTTTTGCCCCACGCCGCCGAGCTTCGTCACGACGTTGGGGCACGCCGCCGCAGCGGCGATGCCGCGACGCCAGTCGGCCAGCACTTCCTTGTCACGGTTCGCATACGGCCCCACGCGCACCAGCCCGCCGATGTGATTCACCACGATCGTCAGATCCGGCACCGCGCGGGCGAGGGCGGCGAGCTCTTCCAGTTGCGTGTGATAGAGCGAGTTGTCCAGCGTCAGACCCATCTTCGCCAGCACGCGCGCGCCGGCACGGTATTCCGGCGTGCTCATCACGCCCTGAATGTCGCGCTGCGCGAGCGCCGGGCTGGCATCCCAGCCAGTGGCGTGGCGGATGCCGCGAAAGCGTGCGCTCGCGGCCTGCAGCGCTTCGAGCACCGGCGCGACGCGATCGCCGAGCTTGAGATCCGCATGCCCGATGATGGCGGCGGCGATTTTCGCAGGGCCGTGCTTCCCGGCGGCGGCCTCATCGGCGACACCGTGAATGTGCTCGACCTCGCCCACGGGACGCATCTCCTCCGGCCCATCGGCGCGATAGAAGACCTTCACCTCGATATAGACGGTCGAGCGGATGTTGTGGCCGCTCTCGCGTATGTCAGCCTCGAGATCGGATCTGAGGTATCGCTGATAAGCCGCGGGCTCGTGCCGCTGCGCCCAGATGTGGTGATGCGGGTCGCAGATGGGAAGGTCCGGTTCGAGCGCGGTTTCAGGTGTGAGGCGCAGCCACGCCGCGTCGCCGATGGTTGTCGTAGTCACCACCTATGACGTCGATCTAGCGTTTCGCGAGAAGCAGCTCGCGAATTTTCTGCTCCGGCTTCCAGTAGTTCGGTCCCTTGAGAAATTTGCCGTTCGCGTCGTAGATCGGCATTCCGTCTGCGCCGAGCTTGCTCTCGTTGCTGTCCATGATCACGTCCAGCACGTCTTCGAGCGGGATTCCGTATTTCAGTGCTTCGGAACGGCAATAAACGATGATGTCGCCAAGCAAGTCCGCCATGGCGACAAGGGTGTCGATGGATTCAGCGCCGGCGTCAGCTGAGGCGATGATGTCGTCGATTTCATGAACTTCATCCATCAGCGTTGCTTTGAACTTGCGCATGCGATCCACCGCATCCGGCGCAAGCGTTGGCTTGTCATGGGCTGGCAGGCGATACATGCCATTCATGGCGGCGATTCGCCGCGCGAAGCTCTGTGTGGTCATGAAGCGATCTTGTCCTGCGTCTTCGTTGCGAAATCGCCGGCGTCGTGGCGCCAGTTGGGGCTGTCGCCTTTTTCCCAGACCCAGACTTCCGGCGGCGTGTATGGAGAGGTGTCGATCATCGTGAGTAGATTACCGCGATGAAGGTGACCTGTTCGATTACGTGTCGTCGTTCACAAACATCTTGATCGCTCAATGTTGTCACCCTCTTGAGACATGCCGGCGGCATGCGAAATGCCTAGAACCAGGTATCGGATGCCAGGGGAGCGGCCACCATGAAATCGTCAGACAGTGTCTCTAATGTGCGACAGCATGACAGCGAAGTGGAGCAGGAAATCTCAGTGCCAAATCACGCTGCGTTACAGATGGCGCAACAACAAGTCGATTACTGGCGTGATGAGCTCAGGAAGGCTCATCACGCTGCTGATGCTACGCGAATTGCTTTATGCGATCGCTTCATGAAGCAATGCGAATTCGTTCTAAGAGCGCTGAACGAAAGGCGCACTTAGCGTTGCGAGAGACAAAGGGGATCTTATGTCACTCGCCCCATTCGTCGAACGTCGCAGTGCAGCGCGCTTGCGCGAAACGCCGCTGCGAAGACGCAGCCGTATTCGGCATTCCGGCGTCGCGCGCGACCGCCGTCGCCGCCGGCCTAAGTTCGATGTTGCCGAATTGCTCGAGACCAACCTGGACCGCTATCCGAGCCAGGCAGCGCTATCTGCATTTCTGCAATCGCTCGTGTATTCCGCTGAGCTTACGGCAGCCGACACATGGCGAAGTAACTATGTCGCCGCGCTACAGCAGGCATTGGACGTCGTGCAAGCCGCGGAGGGACCGCGCGAGGCGATCGCCACGCTCCAGGGTTATCAGGCTTATGTAGGCGCGATCAGCCGATGACGGGCTGGAAAACCTCTGGACTTACAAGCGCCGCCAGATGCGTTGCTTCGAGTCGGCAAGGGCGTCAGAGCGCGGGCGTTCCCATAGCGACTTGCATTCGCTGCATTTGAGACGTTCGAACTCTCCGTCCCTGACCGAGCTGAGATTGCCGTGGCCGTCTGTCATGACGGCGCTGTCGAGCAACAGCCTGCACTTCTCGCACATATCAGCCATCTCGGACCTCTTTGTCGACGCTGCCCCGGTAGCCTCGCGCCCTCGCGTCTTCGACACAGGCATGGATGTCGTCGTAGTCGGCGCGCGACGCGTACAGCGCTTCGCCGTCCTCTGAATAACCGATCCAGATCCAGCGGCCGTTCGTGTCCTTCTTGAACGTCCAGGCGTCGACGAGGGGTGCTCCGTAATCCATGCCTTATCAGAGCAACCGGCGTACCACGATATGAAAAGAAAAAACAGGACGGTATCAGGGCTATCATCGCCACGCCGTCATCGCCAGAGCCAAACTTGAAAACGATCACCCGCTTCCCGCACCGCTATACCGAAACCGAAGACTGCTGGATTCCGATGCCCGACGGCGTGAAGCTCGCCGCGAAGCTGTGGCTGCCGGACATCGCGAAGAAGCAGCGCGTGCCGACGATCATCGAGGTCATCCCGTATCGCAAGCGCGACATCTACGCGCCGCGCGACGCGATGCATCACCGTTATTTCGCGGGACACGGTTATGCGTCGATGCGCATCGACATTCGCGGCTCGGGCGATTCCGATGGCGTGCAGGGCACGTTCGCGATCGGAGATGAGACGGTCGATACGGTCGAGGCGCTGAAGTGGATCGCGCAGCAGCCGTGGAGCGACGGGCAGGTCGGCATGTTCGGGATTTCGTGGGGCGGGTTCCAGGGAATACAAGTTGCCGCGCGCGGTCCGAAGGAGCTGAAGGCGGTGATCGCGCAGTCGTTCTCGCCGGACCGCTATCGCTACAGCCAGGTCTTTCGCGGCGGCGCGATTCTGCTGCGCTCGATCCGCTGGTCGAGCCAGCTCTTCGGCTATAAGTCGCGGCCGCCGGATCCCGAGCTCGTCGGCAAACGCTGGCGCGAGATGTGGATGCAGCGTCTCGAGGCCGACACGCCGCAGATCATCGCTGCGCTCAAGCATCAGGCATACGACGATTACTGGCGGGCGCGCGCGAGCCAGTGGTCGAACATCAACGCCGCGGTCTTCGCCGTGAGCGGTTGGGCCGACGGCTCATATGTTGGCTCTGTGCTCGAATCGATGGAGAACCTGAAGACGCCGCGCCGCGCTCTCGTCGGGCCGTGGGGCCACCGCTACGCGCATCTCGGCATGCCGGGGCCGGCGATCGGGTTTCTTCAGGAGAGCCTGCGCTGGTATGACCATCACATGCGGGGCAAGGAATCAGGCGCAAAGCGCGAGCCGCGGCTGATCGCGTGGATGCCGCAGGCGGCGCCGGCGAAGTCTTTCTATGCGGAGTCGCCGGGACGCTGGGTTGCGGAGAGTGAGTGGCCGTCGCCGCGCGTGGAGCCGCAGCGGTTCCATATGAACACTGCCGGCGTGCTGGGTGGGAAGGCTGGACGTGCGGGCAAAGTCTCGTGGCGTTCGGCGCAGACGCTCGGGTTGGCCGTCGGCGAGCTGATGCCGTGGTTTCAGCACGGCCCGTCACCCGAGCTGCCCGGCGATCAGCGGCCGGATGATGGTCAGTCGATCTGTTTCGACACCGAGCCGCTGAAGAAGGCAGTGGAGGTTCTCGGCGGAGCGAAGGCGGAGCTCGTGCTGTCTGTCGATAAGCCCGTCGCGTTCGTCTGCGTGCGCGTGTGCGACGTCGCGCCGGATGGCGCGTCGACGCGTGTCACGTACAACGTGCTCAACCTGTGTCATGTCGACGGAGCGGACAAGCCGAAGCGTCTCATGCCGGGCCGTGAGTACAAGGTGAACGTACCGCTGATCGATTGCGCGTATTCGTTTGCGGCTGGTCATCGGATACGCGTGGCGATTTCCACCACGTACTGGCCGCTCATCTGGCCGTCGCCGGAGCCGGTGACACTCACGCTCGTGGCGGGGAAGAGCGCATTGGTGCTGCCGGTGAGGACTGCTCCGAGGAACGAGGTTGCGCCGAAGTTCGACGCGCCCGAAGCGGGGCCGCCTGCGAGGCGCACTGTGCTGTCGCCGGGTGGAAGGAACCGCGTGATCACGACCGACCTCGGCAAGCGCGAGACGGTGGTCGAGATCACCGACTCGAGCGGCCGCAATCGCTACGACGAAGTCAACATGATCGCGGAGGCGCGTTCGAAGGAGCGCTACACGATCGTCGAGGATGATCCGCTGGCCGCGACGGCGGAAGTCACGTGGACGTGGGAGTTCGAACGGGGTAAGTGGCAGATCTGGACAGAAACGCGGACGCACGTCTCCTGCACGAAGAGCGACTTCATCATCCGCGCGCGCATTGAGGCTTACGAGGGGAAGAAGCGGGTGTTCGAGCGCGACTTTGAAGAGAAGGTGAAGAGGTTGTGCAATTGACGCCCCACTACTCGTCGTCCTCGCGGAAGCGGGGACCCATAGGGCTTAATGGATTCCTGATAGCTCGGCTGTCGCCGTCAGGAATGACGGCTAGCGTTGTAGTCGCGCTTCTTATCGCAATCGGCCACGCCCACGCCCAGCAATACCCAACCCGGCCCGTCAGCCTCGTCGTCCCGTTCCCACCCGGTGCCGCCACCGACGCCTTCGCGCGTGTCGTCGCGGATCGCATGAGTAAATCCCTCAACCAGCAGATCGTCGTCATCAACCGTGATGGCGGCGCCGGCATCATCGGCACCGACTCGGTCGCGCGCGCTGCGCCCGATGGCTACACGCTGGTGTGGGGAACATCCTCCGGCCTCGCGATCATGCCGGCCCTGGGCCGCAAGCTTCCCTACGATCCGCTCCGGGACCTCGCTCCCGTCAGCCTCGGCGCCAAGCTCGCGTATCTGCTCGTTGTGCATCCGTCGCTGCCGGTTAAGTCGGTGAGGGAGCTGATCGCGTTCGCGAAGGCGCGCCCGGGCAAGCTCAACTACGCGTCCGCGGGCGTCGGCGGCGCGCCGCATCTGTCCGCGGAGCTTTTCAAGACGATGGCGAAGATCGACATCACGCACGTGCCGTATCGCGGCACGGCGCTTTTCGCGACGGATCTCGTGGCGGGCCAGGTCGACATGGGCTTTGCGAGTCCGGTGACGACGCTGCCCTTCACGAAGACGGGACGGCTGCGTCCGCTTGCCGCGACCACGACGACGCGCATCGAAGCCTATCCGGACCTGCCGACGATGGCGGAGGCGGGGCTGCCGGGCTACGAGCTCACGCAGTGGTACGCGATGCTCGCGCCGGCGAAGACGCCGCCCGAGATCATCGCGACGCTGAACGGAGCGATACGGAGAGCGCTGGAAGATGCCGAGGTGAAGCGCCGCATCACCAGCGAAGGCGGCTTGCCTTCACCGACGTCGCCCGAAGGCCTCACCGCATTTATCCGCAACGAGATGGCGACGTACAGGAAGATCGCCAAAGCGGCGAACATCAAGCTCGATCAGTAGCAACGACATTACCTGTCGCAATCCAACGACACGAAAAAAATCAGCACGTTGCGTCAACGCGACCACGCGCGCCGCGTTTTTGAGTGTGCGGACACGCACAAAGCGTGTTCCATAACTTCTCGAGGAGAACTTCGCACCATGAATAAAACCATTATTGCCGCAGCCGTGTTCGCAGCGACGAGCGGCATCGCGTTTGCGCAAAACCAGGCCGGCAGCAGCACGAGCACGACCGCGGGCCAAACCACCGCGCCGAGCGCGAGCACGTCGGTGAACACGGACGCCAAGTTCAAGGCGATGCCGAACAGCAACGTCACGATCAGCCCGAGCGCGACGACGAACCAGACGACGAGCGCGTCGCAGAACACCTCCACCACGAGCAGCACGCAAGCCGGCGCAGCGAAAGACGGCGCGAAGACGCAGTCGGGCGCAGCTGGTTCGGCGAAAGCGAAAACCGGCGCGACCGGCACCGGCGCGACGGCCAGCGGTTCGACGGGCGGCAGCGTCGAGACCGACTCCGGCAAGCACAACGCCAAGGGCAAGGAAAAGCACGAGCCCAAAGGCAAAGCCAAAGGCCAGGAAAAAGATCCGAAGTAATTTCGGAAACACGCAGTAAGAAAAAGGGGCCTCCGGGCCCCTTTTTTCATAAGGTCGTCATTCCGGACGGCGCGCCCGAGCCAGACGATCCGGAATCCATCAAGCCCTATGGGTCCCCGCGTTCGCGAGGAGGACAGCGTTACGGCTCCTGCTTCTCCCCGCTCGTCGCCCACATCTTCAGCTCGTCCTGCTTTTGCACGGCGCCTTCGAACTGCGCCTTGTTGCCGGCCTCGAGGTCTTCGGGCTTGAGCTTGAGCTGCGCGAGTCCCGCTTTCGCCGGCAGGAAGACGGCGTTGTCCTTGTCGCCTTCGCGCAGCGTGACGAGCGTGTGGTCGGCATTGAAGACGGTCTTGATGATGCGTCCGCTTCTCGAATACGACTGCGTGTAGGCGGACTTCGGCTCGAACTTCGTGTTCTTCGGATACTTCATGCCGTCGACGTCGACGAGCCAGAAGATGTGCTCGCCCATTTTCCACGCGCCGCCTTCCTTCACGAACGCGTAGTTCAGGATGCGCGGCTTGATCTTGCCGTCCGAGTCCGGGAGCTTCGCGACGAGGCCGAGCGTCGCCTTGTCCTTGCCGGATTCGGGCGCCGCGTACTCGACCTCGTATGACTGCGGCGTGACCGACGCGACGTAAGCGAGGTACATCGCCGGATCGGGCTTCTTGTCGAAGCGCTTCGCGCGCTTGAACTCGCTCGAACGCAGCGCGAGCGCCTTGTCGACCGCTTTCGCCTTCACCGCCGCGTTGTGGGCTTCGAAGACTTTCGTGAGCTCACTCGCAAGCGCGGCATTGTCGGCGTGCGCGATGCCAAGTGGCAGTGCAGTGAGGATTACCGGAACGCAAAGCGCGAACAGTTTCATGCCCATGGCATTCTCCCCCTGTGGTTGGGGGATGGAGTCTGGCACATCCGGTTGAGCAGGGTTCGCTCAGGATTCCACGGGCCACGTGTCCGACAACCGGTAGCCCGAGGGAAACGGGTCCGAGGGATCGAGCGTGTGCTGGTGCGTGCCGGTGATCCACGCGCTGCCGGCGATCACGGGCCGGATGGCCTTGCGGTCGCCGACGCGCGTCTCCGATTCGATTTCGCACTCGAATACGCTGCCGATCAGCGAGCGGCCGATGTACTTGTCGCCGGCCTTCATTTGGCCTTTCGCGTGCATCACCGCCATGCGCGCCGAGCAGCCGGTGCCGCACGGCGAGCGGTCGACCTTGCCGGGCCGGATGGTGACCGCGTTGACGCCGGTCAGCGCGCCGTTCTCCATCTTCACGTCGCTTACGAGCTGGCAGAACGAAATGTGAGCCCAGCCGGCGTTCTCCGGATGCACGAAGCCCAGCTGCTCGTTCGCCGCTTTGGTGACGCGCACGCCGAGCGCGGCGATGTCGCGCGCTTCGTCGGGCTTGAGCGAGAAGCCGAGCGCCGCCGCATCGGCGATGACGAAGCTGTCGCCGCCGTACGCGGTGTCCACCGTCAGCGTGCCGATGCCTTCGACCTCGAGCTTCGCACCGAGACGGTCCGCGAAGGAGGCGACGTTCCGCACGGCGATCTTCTCGGCCTTGCCGTTCCGGCAGTGCGCGGTCACGTCGACGATGCCGCCCGGCGCTTCGAGACGCAGCTTGGTGATCGGCTCTTCCATCGGCACGAGCCCGGTCTCGAGCAGCACGGTCGCGACACACATCGCGTTGGAGCCCGACATCGGCGGCGTGTCGCACGGCTCCATGATGATCCAGCCGGTCGCGGCCGACGGATCCTTCGGCGGCACGAGCAGGTTCACGTGTCTGAATACGCCGCCGCGCGGCTCGTTCAGCATGAAGTTGCGAAGCGACTCGTCGCTCGCGACGAACCGCGACTGTTCCCAGATCGTCGCCCCGGGCGGCGGAGCGACACCGCCCACGATGACGTCGCCCACCTCGCCGGCGGCGTGGCAGCTCACGACGTGAATGACTTTGCTGGCTTTCATCCGATCTCCTTTGTCGGCAAGAGTACAGAAACCCGCGCGACTTTCCTCCCGGCATATGAGTTGCACGGCGCCGACGCACGGCAAACTCAAGGGAGGGTTTACGCATGCTGCCGATTGGGAAACACCTGAGGTACGTTGGGATCGTTCTCGCCGCACTCGCTCTGCCTGCGTTCGGACAGAACAGCCCGTGGCAGGGCGGGCGCATGGACACCAATCTCTATATCGGCGGCCACGTGGGAGGCGCCACCTACCGCAACGCCTGCGACGGCGTCAGCACCTGCGACGACACCGACACCGCGTGGAAGCTCGTGGTCGGCTATCAGTTCCACCGTCACTTCGCGATCGAAGCGGGTTACGGCGACTTCGGGAAGATCACCGGCTCCGACACCATCGGCGCCGTTGCCGTATCGGGCGACATCAAAGCGACGGCCTTCGAGATCGTCGCGGTTGGCCTGTTGCCGGTGACGCAGGAGCTGTCACTTTACGGAAAAATCGGCGCCGCCCGGACACGCCTGCGCGGGAACGTATCGGCGTCCGTTCCCGGGTTCACGTTCTCGCAATCGGCTACCGATCACAGCACGGACCTCACCTTCGGCCTGGGCGCGCAGTATCTGTTCACGCGCAACATCGCCGCGCGCGCGGAGTGGCAGCGCTACGACAGCGTCGGAGGTGACAACTTCGGGAAGGGCGACATCGACGTCTTTACCGCGGGACTGTATTACCGCTTCTAAGCTAGGTCAGCGCGCGGCGAGCTCTTTCTGCAGCAGCCGCGCGTTGACCGGCCCCTGGTCGGCGCGGTTCGTGTTGACGACGACGTGTACCGTCTTCGCCTTCGACGCGACGTCTTTGATCGGCGCGACGAGTTGCCGCAGCTCGTGCGCCGTGTAGTAGTAATCGAACCGCTCCGAGGCCGCTTTCAGCCCTTTCTGCGTCCACGTGCCCTGGTTTCTGCCGTGCAGCCGCACGACGGCGAGCGGCGCGGTCACGTCCCACACCGCGGGAATCGATGCGGACGAGCCCTGCGGCTCATCGACGATCACATGGACGGCGCTCAGCGCCTTCAGCATCGCAAGCGTCTTCGCCGTGCCGCGCTCGCCGAACCACGTGGCATTTCGGAACTCCACCGCGAGCGTGAAGCCCTCCATGCGCTCGACGCATTCTTCCAGGTGCGCCTTGTTTTCCGGGCTGGGCGTGAACCACGGCGGAAACTGAAACAGGATCACGCCGAGCTTTCCTGATTCCGCCAGAGGGCGAAGCGAATTCCTGAACTCGCTCCACAACGCGTCGCGCAGCTCGTTCGGGAGATCCTTGTAATAGACGCTCTTCCGTTTGGTGTCGGGAAGCGACTCGGCGATGAACTTCGGAAACGCCTTTGGCTGCGTCTGGTGCGTGGTCAGCGCGCGAAACGCCTTCACGTCAAAAACGAAGTCATCCGGCGTGCGCTCCGCCCAGAGCTTTGCCGTGTTCGCACTCGGGATCGCGTAATAGGGACTGTCGACCTCGACCAGCGGGAACTGCGATGCATAGAAGCGCAGCCGCGCCTCCGGTGATTTCGCATCCGCCGGATAGAACGTGCCGCATTTGATGAGCGACGGATCGGCCCAGGAGGCCGTTCCGATGAGAATGTTGCCCGTGCCGCGCGCCATATCTATCGCGACAGCAGTACGCGCTCCCACGGCGGCTCGGGCGGAATGATCTCGCGAATGAAATCGATGAAGGCGCGCATTCGCGCGGGGAGCGGCCGCGCCGGCAGATAGGTCACCGACACGGCCGGACCCTCCGCCATGTAGTCGCGCAGGATCAGCTTCAACTTCCGTTTCGCGATCGCATCGGCCGCCATGAAGCTCGCGACGGTGACGATGCCCACGCCCGCGATTGCCGCATCGACGAGCGCTTCGCCGCTGTTGATGTTGAGCGGGCCGGACACGCCGACGGCGAGGCTCTTCTTCTCCCGCACGAATTCCCACTCGCGGTACTGACCTGTCCCAGGAATCGCGTAAGCGAGGCAGCGGTGTGCGCCGAGCTCGTCGGGCGTGCGGGGCTCGCCGCGGCGCTTGAGATAGGCAGGGGACGCGCACGTCACGAACTTCGTGTTGCAGAGGTGCCGCGCGACGAGCCCGCCGTCGCCGACCTTGCCGACGCGGATCGCGACGTCGACGCCGTGCTCGCGCGGATGCAGCGGCTGGTCGTTGAGCTCGACGTCCACGGTGATCTCCGGATAGCGCGCAACGAAGTCGGCAAGTGCGGGCACGACGACCCGCCGCCCGAAGCCCACCGGCACGTGCACGCGCAGCCGCCCCTGAGGGACGCTTCGCGTCCGCGAGATCAGCGCGTGAGCGTCGTCGACGTCGGCGAGGATTTTCCGGCAGCGGTCGAGGTAGACGGCGCCATCTGGCGTGAGCGCGACCTTCCGCGTCGTCCGGTGAAGCAGGTGGATGCCGAGCTGCCGCTCGAGCCGGGAGATGGCGCGGCTCGCGCCCGAGGGCGACAGACCCAGGCGGCGGCTCGCAACCGAAAAGCTCTGACCTTCGGCCACGGCGACGAACACGCCGATCGTATTCAGGTCCCAGCGGGCCATTGGTGATCGAAAGTCACAAGTCTTTTGAATCGTATGCGATTTATTCAACAGCGCACAAGCCGTACTGTCGCGGGCCATGAACCCTCGATTCACTCTCGGCGTCGACATCGGCGGCACGTTCACGGACGTCGTGCTGCTCCGGAGCGACGGCCAGCTTTTCAGCAAGAAAGTGCTCTCGACGCCCGACGATTACAGCAAGGCGATCGAGAGCGGCGTGCTCGACCTGCTCGCGGAGACGCGTCTCCCGGCGTCGGCGGTCGCGGAGTTCGCGCACGGCACGACCGTCGCCACGAACGCGATCATCGAGCGCCGGGGCGTGCGCGTCGCGCTCGTCACGACGAAAGGCTTCCGCGACGTGCTCGAGATCGCGCGCTTCCGCTCGCCGCGGCTCTACGACATGCACTACCGCAAGCCGGAGCCGCTGGTCGAGCGGCGTCTGCGGCTGGAGGTGTTCGAGCGCACGACGAGCGACGGCACGGTGCTGAGAGCCATTCGTACCGAAGATCTGGACGCCGCTGCGCGTGTCATCCGCGAGAACGAGGTCGATGCGATCGCCATCTGCTTCATCAACGCGTATGCGAATCCGGCGAACGAGCTCGCCGCGGCGCGCTATCTCGAAAACGCGCTGCCCGGCGTGTCGATCTCCGCTTCCACGCAGCTGCTGCCGCAGATCAACGAGTACGAGCGCACCAGCACGACGGTCGTCAACGCGTACATCCGGCCGGTCGTGGAGCGCTACGTGAAGTCGCTGGACGCGCGCCTGAAGCGCATCGGCATTACGGCGCCACTCATGATCATGCAGTCGAGCGGCGGGCTTCTTCCCGGGCCGCTGGTCGCGCAGAACCCCGTCTACATCATCGAGTCCGGTCCGGCGGCGGGTGTGGTGGGCGCGCAGCGTCTTGTGCAGCACGTCGATCTCGGCGACCTGATCGTGTTCGACATGGGCGGCACGACGGCGAAGGCGTCACTGGTGCAGCGCGGCGCGTACAGCCTGTCGCCGGAGACCGAGGTCGGCGGCGGCGCTGCGCTCGGCCACCGCCTCATCCAGGGCGCGGGTTACGTCGTCCAGGTGCCGACGATCGACATTGCGGAAGTCGGAGCGGGCGGCGGCAGCATCGCCGCGGTGGATGCCGCCGGCGGCATGCAGGTCGGTCCGCGCAGCGCCGGGGCCGAGCCGGGACCCGCGTGCTACGACCGCGGCGGCACTTTCCAGCACATTGGGATCCTAAGCTTAGAATTCCACGTGGACAAGTTGTCGCGGCCGCTTCTATAGTGTCACCTAAATACTAGTGACTCCAGCGTAACTGGACTGGCCACAGTTAGGCCGCAAATGTAATCACACTGGCTCACCTTCGGGTG
>JADMIO011863282.1_pt1 | contig 91812 bp, 88 predicted proteins | sample 8958161 | NCBI WGS metagenome assembly JADMIO01 (sample SAMN16585339, study PRJNA669376) | soil metagenome | isolation source: Crop rotation soil | place: USA: Cullars Rotation, Alabama | collected 2011
CCGCGACAACTTGTCCACGTGGAATTCTAAGCTTAGGATCCCAATGTGCTGGAAAGGCGAAGATCACGTTCATGATTACGCCGGCCGAAATGATCGCCGCCCGCTGCCAGACGTTCTTGGCCGGGAAGCTGCGCGGGTCGAGCTTGTAGGGCTGCTCGGCCGCTTCGACCGATTGGCCCGACACGAGGCCTTCCGCGGCGAGCCCCTTTTCGAGCTCTTCCTGCTTCGCGGACTTCGTCGTCTTGTGTGCAATGGCGGTCGCCTTGCTCGAGCTTTTCGAGCTGGGGCCGACCGTCTCATCGTCGACGAGCGTCCGATCGGGATCGACTTCCTCTTCGTCGCGAATGCGCGTGCGCTCGGCTTCGGCCGCCGCGTTGGCCGGATTGTCGTCCTGGCCGAGCATCTTCACATACCCGCCCAGCGGCAAGATGCCGACGCCATATTCCGTTTCACCCCACTGGAAGTGAACGATCTTCGCTGGGATCGTCCAAAACCCGAGCTTGATCTCGAAGGCATCAAACCCAATATAGAACTTCTCGCACTTCACGCCGCACGCCTTGGCGACGAGGAAGTGCCCCAGCTCGTGTACGAAGATGACGAAGCCCAGCCCGAGCGCGAGCTGCGCGACGTGCCCGAGCGTGGCCAACAAGTCGTTGAGTGTAGCGGCGGCCGAAGGTGCGTCGGTCGCGGCGATCAAATGCAAATCCACTTGGTTACCTCCTCGCGAGCCCAGGCGTCGAGCCGAAACAGATCGTCGAGCGTCGGCCGGGCATCAAAAGTGTGATTATTCAAGGCGGCCCGACAGGCGGGCACGATCTCGGTAAAGGTCAATTGTCCGCTCAGGAAGCCGGCGACGGCTGCCTCCTTCGCCGCATTGAGCACCGCGCCCGCCGTCCCGCCGGCCCGCGCGACTTCGTATCCCAATTCCAGGGCCGGAAAACGCTCCGCATCGGGCGGCTCGAAGTCGAGTCGCATCGCCCGCGACAGGTCCAAACAGGCCGCCGGCGAAGGCTTTCGCTCGGGCCAGGTCAACGCATATTGAATCGGCAGCTTCATGTCGGGCGGGCTCAGTTGGGCGAGCGTCGAACCGTCGACGAACTCGACCATCGAATGCACGACCGACTGCGGGTGCACCACGACCGCGATCTGCTCCGGGTCGAGATCGAAGAGCCACCGCGCCTCGATGATCTCCAGGGCCTTGTTCATCATCGTCGCCGAGTCGATCGTGATCTTCGGGCCCATGTTCCAGGTCGGATGGGCCAATGCTTCTGCTACGGTCACTTGCTCCAATTGTTCGCGCGAATGCTTGCGGAACGGCCCACCGCTGGCCGTCAGGATCACGCGGCGAATCTCCTCGCGCCGCCCACATTGGGCCGCCTGGAATACCGCGCTGTGCTCACTATCGACCGGAACGATCGTCGCACCGTGCCGCCGGGCATGCTCCATCGCCATCGGCCCGCCAAGCACGAGCGTCTCTTTATTCGCCAAGGCAACGCGCTTACCGGCCGTCATTGCCGCCCACGCTCCACGGACGCCGGCGCTGCCGACGATCGCCGCCAGGACGACGTCGACCTCGGCCGCCGCGACGACCTTTTCAATGCCCTCCTGCCCGAGCAATAACTCCGTCTCGCGCGGCAATTGCGACCAGTCGAATGCACGGGCCGCCTCGACATCGGTCGCGACAAGCCAGCGCGGGCGAAACCGCCTGGCTTGGCCGAGGGCGTCCGCAAAACGCGAATGCACGCTCAGCGCGACGATCCGCAATTGCCCCTGCGACGCGGCGACCACCTCCAGAGTGCTGGTGCCGATGCTGCCGGTCGACCCGAGCAGGGCGACGTTGGTGGGGCGCGAGGTCATGCCGGGCGGGCCGCGCCACGGGCGTCGGCGCTCTAATCTCAAGCGGGGAGGGGACTTGGGTGTGAAAGCATTCTAAGGAAAGGGCACGAAAGGGACAACGGCGGAAGAGAGTTATTCGCCGCTTTCAGCAGGATATTGTGCGGAGCGCGCCGAGATCTAGCCGCGCCTACGCGTACATGCTGTCCGTACCCACCGCGTCGAACGCATTGCGGATGTGCTCGATCTGCGGCGTTTCGCTCTCGTCGGGCCAAGTGATGGCCACGACGTCGAACCGCGCGGAACAATCGGTCAGCTGATAGCGCTGCAAGAACATCGTCGCCAGGCGGGACATGCGGCGTTGCTTGTGGTCCGAGATCGCCTCGACGGGATGGCCGGCTTCGTGCGACCGGCGAGATTTCACCTCGACAAAAACCACGGTGCGGCCATCGACCGCGATGAGATCGATCTCGCCGAGACGGTCGCGTTCGCCGCGGGCGACGACGACGTAGCCGAGCTGTTCGAGAAAATCTTCGGCCGCCTCTTCGCCGGCGCCACCGAACGTGCGCGGACGCTCAGCCGGTTGCCACCAACTGACGAGTTCGTCCCAAAGGTCCATGGCGTTTCTCCGTGCCAAGGGAGTGTCAGCCAGCCCAAGATGCTTCGCGCCCGGCGCGGACGAAGCTTCTACCGTTGATCGTACGATTTGCAATCACAATTGCAAGCAAATCTTGCCAAAAGTGTGCAAGGTTATTGAAACGTAATCCGCGATTTGAAAAGCTGCACTGCATCGGCGAGCGGCCGGCGTCAGCCGGCTGCGCTTGGTCGATCAAACTCGGCAAGCTGATGCATGCCCGCTCGCTACTTTTCCTCTCACGGCTCGCCGACATGTCCGCTCAAGATTCAAACCCGCCGCGACTCCTCCCGGATCGCCCGCTGCCGAAGTATTCCTACGTGCCCGGCATGTGGCCGCACCCCATGAGCGACCCGAACGGGCATAGCTTCGCGCTGCCAACCGAACCCGCGCCGGCCGGTGAAATGGCCGAAATTGACCGCGAAAAGGCCTTCCGTTGGGCCTGCGACCTCTTCAACCAGGGCTATTACTGGGAGTCGCACGAAGCCTGGGAGGCCCTCTGGCACATGGCCGGTCGTAGCGGCGCGGAGGCCGACTTCCTCAAGGGGCTGATCCAGCTCGCCGCCGCCGGCGTGAAGGCCCGCGAAGGCCAGGTGCACGGCATCGAACGACACGCCCGCCGCGCGGCCGAGCTCTTCCGCCAGGTCGCCGCGATCCAGCCCGGCCAGAATCGTTTTGGGCTGAACCTCGACTCGCTCGTCCTCGCCGCCGAAGGCATCGCCCTGGCCGCCGCCTCGACCTGCGACACGACGAAGGAACCGGTACGGCGAGTCTGGCCGCTGACGCTGCTGGTGGAATGAAAACCAGCCCTCGCTTGGTAGCGTGGACTGAAGTCCACGCTACCAAGCGAGGGCCGTCGTCCCTGCGAACTTACCGCGCTCCCTCGCGGGCCACGTTGTTCTGCACCTGCCGCGCGGAGTAGAGTTCGCGCCGCATTTCCTTCGGCAGATACTCCCGCGCCAAGAGCTCGGGGTCGTGCTGGGTCCAAGTCTCCCGCATCACGCGGGCGTGGACATTACGGAGAACATCGCCGTCGTGCCAGACGGTGACGTAGCCCTCGTTGTTGGGGTCTTGCTGCGGCAACTGCGCCTGCGTCTTCAAGAGACGCCACGCCCGCACCAAATACCGGCTCTGGGCCGGCGACCAATCGTAGAAAATCACCTGGTCGAAAACGAGCCGACCCTGGTCATCGTGGAAGTGGTTCACCTCCACCAGGTCGACCGAGTCCGACGCAACATCTTTACTGGGCTGCGTAGCCATGACGCTCAGCAGCAGGGCCAACGACGCTGTAGCCGCTCCCATAACGGTCCTCGCTTTATCCGAATCCTTCGGAATGGGTTGGCGCCCGGGGCACAGGCATAAGTACTATCGACCTGAGCGAGCGTCAAGGCCAGAAATTTTGCAGAAACGGCCAGAAACAGCCGAATCTACCGAATTCGCGCCGCGCTACGGAGAGCCGCCATGCGGCCTCAGCGGCGATTAAGGGAAGAGGTCGCGACCCTTGAGGTCACCTTTACGGCGCAAGGCCCGGCGCTTGCGACAATCTCGCAAAGAAGGCTTGAATGCGATTCTTCAAGACAAAACTGCCGCGTTTATTTTTCCCCGTGCAGCATTTTTAATCTCGCAGCGGCGAGCTATTGCGATTGATGATTGTAGCCGTCTCTCTCCGAGAGACGAAGCACGAGCGAATCTTCGACGCGTGGGCGTGCTCAGTGCTACATCTCACGGAGTGAGATAGCTACATCTGCGCACATTCTTCAACCAATTCGCGCGAGGAATTCTCGTCGGCGCGGTTCAATCTTCAACCAAGGACTGCCCTCTTCGAAAGTGACAAATCATGTCACGCGCCGCCGCGATGCTGCTCTTGATGCTGGCCTTGGCCGGCTGTGCGGACCAGCCTCCTCCAACCGTCGATGCCACGAGCGAGATGACCCTCAAGAATTCGCTCGGTCAAATCACCTCGAGCCTGACCGAAGAAGAATCGGAGCAATTCGAGTACGACTTTTCGATCATCATGCGGGATGAGATCCTGCCGCAAGGCATCTACGTCCGCGAGTTCGGCCGCCGTGTCGACATGGAAAAGTTTCGATCAGTGCACGGCTTGAACGCCAAAGAGATCCACGCCAAGGCCCAGGCGATCAGGGCCGGCAAATCGTGACCACTACCACGTCGCGTAGAGATCGTCGATGAACCCACCAAGGATTGCGCCGACGATGCCGCTCAAAGTCAAACCTATGCAGAAATTGAAGTACGCCGTCCAAATCGCAATCTCAGCTGAGCGAATTTCCGGGTCAGGTTGGTAGTTTAAATAGAACCCGCTCGCGAAAAAGAGCACGATCACCGATGAAACCTGCAGCGCGAGCCGACGCAGGATATTGCGATTTTCGCCAGGATCCACGGCCTTCGATTTGTCAGCGGGCGTTGCCTGCGAGTCGTCGAATTGAACCTTCATCGCCATCGTGAACCGGCCTCTGCGTCCATCAGCTCAATCTGTGGTGATTAGAAGTGCACGACTACGGCATTTGAACCCGCGGAGCAAAGTCGACGGTCCATTGCTCACTTTTATCCAGCGTCACGTAAATCGTCCCCTCCGAATAATAGCGCACCGTATTGGGGAACTTGATTCGTTGAGAGTGCACTCGCTTTTCTCCGGCCCTCGACCAGACAATCGTTGCATCTTCCGGAAACTCCATGTGCTCAAAAGCGATATCGCGGGAACTTGGGGCGGGCGGCGTGCTCCACTCCGCGAGCCCTCGGATCAATGGGAGGTCCAAGCCAATCTCGATATCGTTGCCCGACCAATTTCGCATGGTCATAAAGCCGTTGTAATCCGGCTCGGAAAAACAGCCGGCAACCATGAGCGGTAGGAAAACCGCCAATACGGTCAATGGGCGCATCATCATTCCTTTGAAACGGCCACCTACTTCCCCGCGTGCATATCTACATACCCATAACTTCCCCCATTCTTCCGCACCAGCTCGCGTAACCCGCGGCTGATTTCGGCCGGCTCGGGGCCGTCGCCGAAATGGATGCAGTGGATGGCGGTGCGGCCGGCGTTGCGCTCGGTGATGCGGCCGACTTCGGCCGACGTGATGTAAGGGTCGCCGCCGTCGGTGAGCAGGAAGATCACATCGGGCTGCAAACGGAGGCCCGCCATCAGGGCCATTTCGTGCTGTGTGCCGGCGAAGGCGACGAGGCCGCCGAGAAACTTGGCGGCCTTGGTGCGGTTCTCGGCGTCGGCCGTGAGGAGCCCGCGATCGCTCAGATAGAGCGTCTGCTGGTTGTAGGCGATGATCTGGAACTTGTGGGCCGGCTCCAGTTTGCCGAGCTCGCGGTTCAGTTCTTTCTCGGCCGCGACGAGCGCGTTGAGCCCTTCGCCCCCCATGCTCTGCGAGCGATCGATCAGAAAGCAGAACGAATTGCCGGTCGCAGGCGCGCCGCCAAAGAGCGACATCTTCGTCTGCGGGCCGCGCGGCACGACCGGCACGCGCCGCGCCTCCTCTTCGGCCAGGATCTCCGCGTCGCCGAGGCCCGGCAAGATCATTGGCCGATTCGCGACGCGCAATTGCGGCAAACCCGGCGCGTCGCCTTGCACGACGAGCGGCGCATCGCCAAGGAGCAGCGGCGACGGTTCGATCGATGGCTCGGGCAGCGGAGGGCCCGAGCTGAAATCGAGCGAACCCGCAACTGTGTTGGAGGGCGCGTTCAGATCGTTGGCGTGCAGCGTGGCATTTGGATCGCCGGCAGCGTTCTCGAGCGATGTTTCGCCGCCGTCGACTTGCACACCGCGATCGTCGGCAAAGTAAGTGATGCGACTCTTCGCATCCGCCAACGCGATGCCACTTTGCCGCGGGCCGGAATTCGCCGCTGCGCGCGGCGGCGCGGCATTGCACTGCATAAAGAGCAGCAGGCCGATCAAGAGCACGATCAAATGCAGCCCGATCGACATCAGCCAGGCCGGCGTCTTCACGCGCAGCACCCGCGCGCGGGCATCCTCCTCGACAATCTGTTCCACGGCGGGCGTCATCCCCTTGATCCTACATCTCACCGCGAGAGATGGCTACTTTCTCTTGCCGCCGGCTTTGCCAGCCGATAACATCAAAAGCTGTCGATGCGTTCGACTTCCGCGAACGATCAAGGAGTGCGACATGTTCAAAATCTCGGCGACCGGCGGCGCATCACGGATGTGCGACGGCGTGCAGCGGCGCGAATTCCTCAAACTCGGTGGGCTCGCGTTTGGCGGCCTCTCTCTCGCCGGGCTGCTTGCAGCCCGCGACGCACAGGGAGCAGCCTCCTCGGCGCGGACGAAGTCGGTGATCATGGTCTTCCTCGCCGGCGGGCCGAGCCACATCGACATGTACGACCTGAAGCCGCAGGCCCCGATCGAGATTCGCGGCGAGTTCAACCCGATCGCGACGAACGTGCCCGGCGTGCGCGTCTGCGAGCACATGCCGCGGCAGGCGACGATCGCCGACAAGTGGTCGGTCATCAATGGCGTGAAGATGATCGACACCCACAGCGCGTGGGTCGTCATGACCGGCTTCGACGAGAAGATGAAGCGGCCCGTCGTCGGCTCGGTCGTCAGCAAGGTGATGGGCTCGAGCCGCAACGGCGTGCCGACCTATGTCTCTCTCCGCGGCGAAAATGGCGCCGACCCCGGCGAGCCGTTTTACCTTGGAGCGGCGCATCGCCCCTTCACTCCGGGCGAAGGCGCGCTCGAAAGCATGGGTCGGCAGCGCGAAGTGACCGTCGAGCGCTTTGAAGATCGCAAGTCGCTGCTGACCGGTCTCGATCGTTTCCGCCAGCAGGCCGAGCGCTCCGCCGATTCGCTCGCGGGCCACTCCGCCTACACCGCGCAGGCCCTCGAGATGCTCGCTTCGCCGCGAGCCCGTCAGGCCTTCGACCTGAAGCAAGAATCTCAGGCGACGCGCGACAAATATGGCAAGGCCGACAGGTTGCTCCTCGCGCGGCGTTTGGCCGAAGCGGGCGTGCCGATGATCACCCTCTCGCTGGCCGGCACCGTTTGCCCGCCCGGCGATTGGGACACGCATGCCGGCGGCGACCAGCGGAACGAAACGAACTTCGACGCCCTTCGCAAGAAGCTGCCGGTCTACGACATGGCGATCCACGCCCTGATCACCGACATTCACGAACGCGGCTTGCAGGACGACGTGCTCGTCGTTGCTTGCGGCGAGTTCGGTCGCACGCCGAAGATCAACAAAATGGGCGGCCGCGATCACTGGGCCCCGGCCGGCAGCGTTCTTTTCTCCGGTGGCGGCCTGCGCATGGGCCAGACCATCGGCGACACCGGCCCCCACGCCGCGGCCGCGACGAACCACGAGTACTCGGCGCAAAGCGTTCTCGCCGTGATCTATCGCCACCTCGGCATCTCGCCCAGCACCAAGCTGCCCGACTTCGCCGGCCGGCCGATTTATCTGCTGGATGATCAGCGGGGGATTAAGGAGTTGATTTGATCTGCAACGCCGGTTGATAACGAATGTGAGAAACCCAACTTAGCCCCCGGCGCCCTCGCCGGGGGTTCGCGTTTTGCAACGTTTCGCCAGCGAACCCACGGCGACGGCGCCGCTGGCTAAGTTGGCTTCTCGGCTCGCAGCGTCGCTCGGAAGTCCCATTTTTTTAACGAAGCAAGTCCAGAGTGCCCCGCACCTTCGCTATCGGCGACGTTCATGGTTGCCATCGCGCGCTGGTGGCGTTGCTTGGCCTATTGTCGATCCAGAGCGATGACACCGTCGTCTTCCTCGGCGACCTCATCGATCGCGGGCCGGCCTCGCGGCAGGTGCTCGACGAAGTGATCGCACTGCGAAAGCGGTGCAAGGTCGTGCTCATCGAAGGCAACCACGAAGAGATGATGCGAAACGCACTCGCGGGCCATCTCTTTGCCTTTTGGTTCAATGCGGGCGGGAAATCGACGATCGACTCTTACGGCGGCGATATGTTCAGCATTCCGCCGGAGCACATTAAGCTGCTCCACTCGGCCCAATCCTTCCTCGAGACGGCGACCGACATCTTTATTCACGCGTCGCTCGAAGCCGACGTCTCGCTCGCCAATCAAACTGCCGACTATCTCCGCTGGCGGCACCTCGGCGGCATGGAACGTGCGCACATCTCCGGCAAGCGCGTCCTCTGCGGACACACGCCGCAACAGGACGGTCGGCCGCTCGTGATGCCCGGTTGGGTCTGCCTCGATACGTTTGCCTACGGCGGCGGTTGGCTCTCGGCTCTCGACGTCGAAGCCAACCAGATCTATCAGGCGAATGAGGCAGGTGAGGCGCGAGAGTTCTCACTTCCGGAACCGTAACAAAAGTCTTGAATCTCACCGCGAACCCAAAATCGCTGTCCTGCGTCGCTTCTACTGGACGCTTAATGAGGGGGCGGTTCCGTTCCGCCATATCTTGCACCCGCGATTGAGAAAGGGCCGTTTATGGCGAGCATGGGCCGGCGTTCGCTGACGAAGCAATCGTGGAAGACGCAGCGCTGCTTCACGTCCGAGGTGCAGTTTATCGATCGCAAGGCGAAGCGCTGCACCAAGCGCGACAACGCCGCCAGCCTCCGGCAGCAAGCCAAACGTGAAATCGCCAAGTCCCGACGCGAGGAGGAATCGTGGGAGAGCCCGCTGTGACGTCGGCAACTTTGCGATCCCACGCTCTCTGAGGGGGACGCCCCTTCGAGCTTGCCTCGATGGAGCGAGTGATTCTGCACTACGAACGGTCACTTCCAACCCTCCTTGATTTCGTGCCACGCCGCCTTCGGCGGCGCGGCACGAAATCAAAAAAAGCAGGAACGGGGGGGCGAGCACGTAGTGCAAATCATCGCTCCACCGAGGCGAGCTCGGCTGGTGGCGTGACATCACCGCCACAAAGCAGAAACCGCACACCCTCGCGGCAAGAAGGTTGCGTCCGAACGCCGGCTTAGGCTACGATAGATGGCGTTGCGATCGAACCTCGCAGCCCCCGCCTCAACCGCCCACCGCACTTCCCGCATGATGCCGCGCTCGCTCTCCTTCGCGCTGGCGCTGTTGTCGGCAATGGCCATCATGCCTTGCGTCCAGGCCCAAGAGCCGCGCTACGAAGCCTGGACGGTCGACGGCAATCGCGTGACGGGCACCAAGCTCACCGGCAACCACGAGCCGGCCGGCGCGCCGCAGCTCGACGGAAAGACGATTCTCACCGACGACGGCGGGTCGACGCGAGCTTTGTGGGATCGTTCGCTGTCGGGCGAGCTGACCGGGCCGTATGTGCAGTTCACCAACGGCGACCTCTTGCCGGGCCGGATCGTGTCGCTGCGAGCGGCCGGCGTATCGCGGGAACACGTCCCGGGTCAGGTCATGGTGCTCGCGGAAGGAGCCCGCGACGGCGACTTGCCGGCGAGCCTGATCACCGTTCGCGAGTCGGCGCTCGCCGGCGTCGGCTTGGCGAAGAGTGACACAACTATGTCGCCTGGGCAGGTGCTCCTGGCCGATGGGAGGATCTACACGGCGACCGCCATTCGCTGCGAGCCGGAGGGTCTGCATTGCCTGACGGCCGACGGCGTGCAGTTCATTTCGTTCGACCAGCTGCGCGGCGCGAACTTTCCCCGCCGCGATCCGATGGGCGATTTGTTGCAGCAGAACGCCTTCGCCGGCCACGGCAACCGCGCGACGATCGTCCGCATGCGTCTGGCAGGGGGCGGCGTGCTGACGCTCGCTCGCGGCATGGCGAAGCGCGTCTCGACCACGCGGATCATGGTGCGGCCGCCGTGGGCCCTCGAGAGCTTCCCGCTCTACCGCGACCGCATCGCCTGGCACACCTGGTGGCGCTACAACGAGATGCCGCTGTCGCTCCTGCCGGTCGAGTGGCAGCGCGCGTCGCAAGGCTTGCACGCCTGGCCGGCGCGGCTCAACGCAAACGTCATGGGCGGAAACCTGCGCTGCCAGGAGGCCGGCGCGGAGGTCGGGCTCGGCACGCACTCCGGCACGCGCGGCACTTTCACCTTGCCGCCAAGCAGCCAGAAATTTAGCGCATGGGTCGGCATCGATCGCGCGGCGGGGAGCGGGGGCTGCGCGATCGTCAAGGTTTATCGCGACGAGGTCAAAGGGGACCCGCTCTGGCAGAGTGGATTCCTCCGCGGCGGTGAAGCGCCGGTCCGCATCGGCCCGCTCGATCTGGGCGGCGCGAAGCAGCTCGTGCTCGTCACCGATTGGGCCCACGAAGGTCGCCCGGCCGGCGCGGACCCGCTCGACATTCGCGATTACGTCGACTGGATTCACCCCTTCGTCGAGCTCGATGCGAGCAAGCTGCCGAAGACGGCCGCCGTGCTCGACAACTACGTGCCGGAATTGGCCGGTTGGCAGTTGCCTGAGAAGTTTTGGCCGCGCGTCGAATTGAAGCCGGTTTGGGCGCAGGAAAAATGGAAGGTGTCATTCGCCATCGATCCGGCCGGCGCGGACGCGAATATCGAGCCGGTCGAACTCACGCGACGCGAACGGATCACGCTGAACAACGCCCGCTTCATCGCCGGCTTCGGTCACGATGCATCCCAGCCGCACCACCACAAGCTGATCGTGCTGGCCGAGGGACAAGAGATCGTCTCGACGCTGGACTCGCCGCCAACTTCCGGCACGCGGCCGGGCCTGCAAGGGGAGTTCGACGAGCGCGAGTACAGCCTGACGCCGCATCTGGGCAAGGAAGTGACTCTGACGCTACGGATCGAACGCGTCGAACGGCGCGCGGAGCCGGCGGCCGGGATCCTCTGGCGGCCGTTGGAATTGCGGCCGCTGATCGACAACCTGCCCAAGACGCTGGAGCCGCTTCATCCGAGCGCGCCGCTCACTTCGCTCGACCTCGCCGCCAGCCAGCCCATGCTCAAGCGTAAGGCGGGCGAAACGAACGCCGGCGAGCCGCTGACTATTCGCGGCTATCGCCTGACGAGCGGCTTCGGCGTGCCGGCGCAGGCGAGCATGACCTACAAGCTCACGCCGAGTTGCCACCGCTTCGTCGCCGTCGTCGGGCTTGCCAAAGGGAACCGCGAGGTCGGGCCCTTCACGATCCTGATCGACGGCCAACCGCATTGGAAACTCGACCGCATGTTCGGCCGCAACTCGCCCGGCGTGCAGATCGATGTGCCGATCCCCGCCGGCCACGAGACGATTACGTTTCTCGTCGGCGGCAGCGAGTGCGAAGCGGCCTGGGGGAACGCCGGGTTCCTGGAGTAAGCATGGAAGCCCGACGCTATAATGCGACCTTCGATCACCGTCCCTCAACCCGGACTGCAAGCATGAGCCGCACGCTCGCACTCGCCGCCATTACCTTCGCTCTGCTGGGCGCATCGGTCGCCCTCGCCGTCTCGCCGGCCAAGCTCGACATTCGTCTCGACGGGTACGATCCCGCGGCAGTCGGCATGGAAGACTGCCGCAAAGCTCTCACCGAGCGGCTCGAAAAGTTCATTGCCGACAAGCAAATCTCCGGTGCGGTCGTGCTCGCGGCGCGCAAGGGTCAAACGGGCGCGCTCGTGGCGGTCGGCGATGCGAACATCGAGCCGCGGCAACCAATGACGCCCGATGCGATCTTCGCGATCGCCTCGATGACGAAGCCGATGACGGCGACCGCCATGCTCATCTTGCAGGACGACGGCAAGCTCTCGGTCGAAGATCCAGTTTCGAAATACATTCCTGCGTTTAAGAAAGTACAGCTGAAGGAAGGCAAGTCGCCGGCGCGCGAACTCACCATTCGTGACCTGATGACGCATACCTCCGGACTGCAAAGCCTGACTGGCAAGTCGAACCCACCGCCAACGCTCGCGGAAACCGCCGACCAAATGGCCGCGCTGCCGCTCCAGTTCGAGCCGGGCAGCAAGTGGCAGTATGGCAACGGGCTGACCGTTTGCGGCCGCATCATCGAGATCGCTTCCGGCATGGAGTATGCCGAATTCCTGCAGAAGCGGATCTTCGAACCGCTCGGCATGAAGGAAACCGGTTTCTCGCCGACCGCGGAGCAGCGGAAGCGACTGGCGACGCTCTACAAGCCGAGCGACGACAAGAAGTCGCTCGTGGCGACGCCGAACTTCCTCAACCCTGGCGACTCGACGACGAAGCGCACGCCGAATCCTTCCGGCGGGCTCTACTCGACGGCGCACGATGTCGCCCTCTTTTACGACACGATCCGTCGCGGCGGGGCGCTCAATGGCACGCGCATCGTTAGCGAAGCGGCCGTCAAACAAATGACGTCGCTGCAAACCGGCGAGCTCGAAACCGGCTTCACGCCCGGCAACGGCTGGGGACTCGGCTGGTGCCTGGTGCAAAAGCCGCAAGGCGTTTCGCGGATGCTCTCGCCCGGCAGCTTCGGCCACGGCGGCGCGTGGGGCACACAGGTTTGGGTCGATCCGAAGCAGGAGCTGGTGATTGTCCTCATGATTCAGCGCAGCGGCTTCGGCAACAGCGACGGCAGCGACATCCGCGACGCCGTGCAGGAGATCGTCGTCGGAGCGGTGAAGAAGTAGTCCTTGCAAATGCCTCCGTTCGTCGGAAGAAAACAGCCCGCGGCAAACCTGCCGCGCGGTTAAGTCGTGCGAACGAAGAGTTACCGCGCAGCAAGTTTGCTGCGGGCTCTTTTTCGTCGTGGTAACAATCATCCCCTTTGAGTCGAGTCCTATGCTTCGTTATGTCTGCCTGTCGTTCGCCTTCTCTTTCGCCACGACGACTTTCGCCGCCGAGCCGGCCTCCTGGCCGGAATTCCGCGGACCGACGGGGCAGGGACATGCCGATGTCACCGGGCTGCCGCTCACCTGGAGCGAGACGGAAAACGTCAAGTGGAAGTGCGAATTGCCGGGCAAGGGCTGGTCGAGTCCGGTGATCGCCGGCAATGAAATCTGGATGACGACCGCGGTCGAGGAGAAGCTTCCGCCGGAGGAGGAGAAGAAGCGTCTGGTCGCGGCCGCCGCCGGCCAACCCCTCAATGTCGCCGGGCATCTCAGCATGCGGGCCCTTTGCGTCGACCGCACGACTGGCAAGCTGCTCTACGACGTCGAGCTGATGACCGCCGACGGCCCGGAGCCGATCCATTCGCTCAACAGCTACGCCTCGCCGACGCCGATCCTGCAAGCCGGGCGGCTGTATTGCCACTTCGGCGCCAATGGAACGGCGGCCCTCGACACCAAGACGCGGAAGGTCGTTTGGAAGAATCAAGCGCTCAAGATCAAGCACGAAAATGGCCCCGGCAGCACGCCGGTGCTCTTCGAGAACCTGCTGATCTTCCATTGCGACGGCAGCGACCAGCAATACATTGTCGCCCTCAACAAGGAGAGCGGCGAGGTCGTTTGGAAGAAGAATCGCAGCGGCGAGCTCCGCGCCGACCCGCAATTGAAGAAGGCCTACGGCACGCCGCTGATCGCGACGGTCGAGGGTTCGCCGGTGCTCATCTCGCCGGCTTCGGATTGGCTCTATGCCTACAACCCGCGGACGGGCGACGAGTTGTGGAAGCTCAATTACGGCGTGCTTGGATTCTCGATCGTGCCGCGCCCCGTCGTCGGCCATGGCATGGTTTACATGTGCACGAGCTTTATGCAATCGGAGCTGCTCGCGGTGAAGCTCACCGAAAAAGCCGGCAGCGCGCCGGAAATCGCCTGGCGCTATAAGAAGCAAGTGCCGACGATGCCCTCGCCGCTCCTCGTCGGTGACGAGATCTACATCATCAGCGACAAAGGCATCGCCACCTGCCTGGACGCAGCGACCGGTGAGGTCCACGGAGCGCCGCTGCGCGTGCCCGGCAATTACTGCGCCTCGCCCCTCTTCGCCGACGGCCGCATTTATCTCATGAACCAGGAAGGCGTCACCACCGTCCTCGCCCCCGGCAAGGAATTCAAAGTCCTCGCCACTAATAAGCTCGCCGGCCAGATCATGGCCTCGCCCGCCGCGCTCGAAGGGGCCCTGTATATCAGAACCGAGAAGGCGCTCTATCGGATTGAGAAACCATAACGCAGCGCAGAAGCCCGGCATCTGAACGCGCCAAGGTGGAACATGCACATGCGAATAAGATGCCGGGCTTCTGAGGTTGCAGGCGTCTTGGGGCTCTGGCTCCTCGCGGCCTGTTGCTCCGCCGCCGAGCCGATCGAGTTCGAGCCGGTGAAGGACTTCGTGCAATTGCCGAAGACCATCGAGCTCGGGCCTTGTTCGGCAGTTTCGATCGATAGCCGCGGCAATCTCTTTCTCTTCAATCGCGGCAAACACCCGATCGTTTGCCTCGACTCGGCGGGCCGGTACGTGCGGTCGTGGGGCGAGGAGGAGATCGTCAGCAGCCACGGACTGCGGATCGACGCCGACGACAACATCTGGGTGACGGACATGGCCGGTCATCGCGTGCTGAAGTACGACGCCAACGGCAAGCTCCTGCTCGCGCTCGGGACCGGCAAGGCCGGCGACGGCAACGACCAGTTCAATCAGCCGACCGACGTCGCCTTCGGCCGGCGCGGGGAGTTCTACGTCGCCGACGGCTACGGCAACAGCCGCGTCCTGAAGTTTTCGCCCAGCGGCGCGCTGATTACCAAGTGGGGCTCGCGCGGCAAGCTGCCGGGCGAGTTCAATCTGCCGCACTCGATCGTCGTCGATGCGAACGGCCGCGTGCTGGTCGGCGACCGCGAGAACAACCGCATCCAGATCTTCGACGCCGACGGCAAGCTTCTGAAGATCTGGACCGGATTCGCCCCCTACGGCCTGGCCCTCAGCAAGAGCGGCGAGCTGTTCGTCGCCGACGGCCGCGCCAACCAGATCCTGCTGCTCGACAAGGAAGGCGTCGTCGCCCAGCGCTGGGGCACTGCCGGTTCCGCTCCCGGGCAGTATCAAATGCCCCACATGCTCGCGCTCGACAAAGACGGCAATCTGTTCGTGGCCGAAGTGGGCGGGAAGCGATTGCAGAAGCTGGTGCGGAAGTAGCGCGGCGTAATCGCAGTCACTCGCTCCGAGTCTCCTCCTCAAACGCCTCGACCTCGAACGGATTGTCGAGATAGGCGTCTTGTCCGCGAATCCACGCGAGGAGAGCGAAGAGCAAATAGAGGGGCAGAAAGAAGGGGCCCCAGCGTTCGCACTGGCGGACGTGGACGCGCTCGTGCAACCGCGTGGTATCGAGGCAATCCTGATCGCAGCCCCACACGACGTGCCCCAGCGTCATCGCCGCGGCCGGCCCGATCCATGGCGCGCCGCGATTCAAATACCAGGTAATGATTCCGCCGTGAGCTTCGACGACGCCGTCAACGATTGTCACTCTGCCGCCTTGCAACCAGGCGATCGGTACGAGCGAGAACCCCAGCAGAGTGGTTGGCGACGCCCAGAGATAGAGCAGCGGTTGATACCAGGGCATGAGATAATTGGAGCGCCGTTACGGTCGGTCGACGACGACATATTGCGGATAGGCGGCCGCAAGGTTCTTCAACTCCTGCGGCGTGCGGTAACGAGCGATCAGGCGTTTCAGCTCCGGGAGTCGTGGGAGAAACGCGGCGAGCTTCGGCGAGCCAACGCGATTGAGCTCGACGGCTTCCACGCGATAGCCGTTGAGATTCCAGTCCCAAGTTCCATGCAACAGCAGGTAGTCCGTGAAGCTGCATTTCGAGGGCTCATCCTGAACGTTAATCCCGGCCTGCCGCATCTCGGCCACAACTTGGGCGTCTTCGCTGCAAAGCTCGTGAAGCTTGCAATAGGTCGCGCTGTCGGAGATGTCGTAGAGGACGAAGCCGACGACCAGCAGCAAGGCACTGGCGAGGACCGCCAGGACCCCGGCCGCGCCCTTGGGCCACGTGGGGATTTGCTCTCCGCGCGTTTCGTTGGACATGCCTTGAACTCGCAGGGGATCGGGCGAAAAGCTCCACAAAGATTGCCGCCTGCTATTACGCGGAGTGTCTGCCGGCGGTTCGCAAGAAGGTCAATGCTCACTTGCGGGCCGAAATTGCCTGCTGCAGGGGCTTCAACTGGCCTTCGATCCAGTCGCCCTTACGGCCTTCCTGAATACTGATCCAGGCGCGATGCTCGGCAGGCCAGTAGGTGATTTCGAGAGTGCCCGGCGCGCGGCCGTTCTTGGCGTGCCAATGAATGCAGCCGGGAAACTGCTTGAGCGTGCCGCGCATCGTCACGCGAAGACCGGCCCGAGCAATGGCGTCGTCGATCGCCTGCTCCACGCCGGCGTCGGCAGCATTCGGCGGTAGTGAAATCTCGATCTGACGCAACGCACACCAGATTATTTTTGCGCGCCGAAGCGGCCAAACTGATCGAGCTCCGCAGCCTTGCCTTCCTTGGCGGAGCCAATCGCCCCGATGTTCGTTCGTTCGCCGTCGGCCGGGTCGCCGGCCCCGAGGAGCGGGCTGCCCGCGGCTGGAGAATAGGCCGCGCGATAGTGGGCAAGCATTTTTGAAACGGTGACCTTGCCCGCCTTGATGTCGTCGTCGGAAAAGGGAAACGCGTCCGACAGCGGACCGGCGAACTTGGGATCGACCTGCTCGTCGACCTGGCCGTCCGCGGGCAGATCGTGCTTGCCGAACCCACCATCTTTGCGCACGCCCTTGTCGGCCACGCTGAGGAGATAGTTACGCGGCGACTTGACCTTGGGGTTATAGAAGCAGTTGTAATCGGCATAGCCCAATCGCGCGGGCTTGCCGTCGGCCGCGTCGTCGTTCCAGGCGGCGCGAATCGCGCCCTGAGCGCTCTTGAAGTAGCGCTCCTTGTGCCCGAAGTTATAAAAGACGTTGTTGCGAACGCTCGTCACGAAACCGCCGGGGCAGACCTCGATCGCCGGTACGTCCATCCAGCCACCGCCATCGAAGACGTTGTTGTTGACTTCCATACCCTCGCCCGGCTTCGAAGGCGGGTAAACGATGGCGATGCAACCGGACATGCTCCCCTGGCGGCTGTCGGACTTGCCGGCGACGAAGAGGTTGTGGTGAATGTGGCCGGCGCTGCCGTTCTGCATCAGGTCGTGATCGAGGATGTCGGTGATGACGTTGTAGCGGAACTCGCCTTCGACGAACCGCACGATCCACTCGCCGTCGCGGATCACATTGTGCTCGCCGATCGCGCCCTTCGACGTCGAGAAGGTCGTCACCTGGCTGTAGTAGGGAAACTCCGCGGTGATCGGCATCCGCAAGTGCAGATAATTGCCCCGCACGATCGTCCCCGCGCCCTCGGCGATCAGGGCGATGCGGATGCCGATGCAGAGGTTGCTCTCCGCATCGGTCTCCCCGCCGACGAGCCAATTCGGGCCGTTAAAGCGGGCCTGCGAGCGGTAGACGCGGTTGCCTTGAAAGAGCTTCTTCGCCGTCGAGCGGCCGGTCGCGACGAAAGCGGGGCACGAGCTGCCGACATCCTTGTTGGCCTTGGCGAGCGTGTTTTCGAGAATCGTGTTGCCGCGAAAGATGGTCCTCGACTCACCGTCGTTCTGAACGTGGACCCCGCCGCTGGCATCGAAGAGCGAGTTCTCGACCGCCAGTTCGCCCTTCCCCCCGATCGTGACGTCGATCGCCGGAAACTCGGCCGCGACGCCGATCTTGTCGGGAAAGAGCTTCGGCGCGGCGCCGAGCCCGCGGATATCGCAGTTGCGAATGCGGATCGCGCCGGTCCATTCGCCTTTGGTGCGAATCGCGCGGCCGTTGCCGATCAGCGTGCAGCGCTGGTCGGCGGTTCCGTTGATTTCGAACTGCTCGTTGCCGGAGAGTACGACATCCTCCGTCAATTCGAGCGTCGCACCGGGTTCGATTTTGCGATCGGCGAAAGCGCGCGACGCGGCAAGAAGGCAAAGAGCAAAAGCCGCTATCACGAACGCCAGGCGTCGTCGGTTCATGGTCGCCTCCGAGATTGGAGCCTTTACTTGGTCGCGCCCTTTTCCGACACGGGTGCGGCGTCGAGCAGGATCGCGTTGCTCAACGAAATCTCGCCGCGGCGGCCGAGGTCGACGTGAGCAAGAAAGCGGATCGGCTCATCGGCCTTGAGGGCATCGAGTGCCGGGCCGTCGCGCTCGGGGAAGTGGACGAGGATGCGCACTCGATCGGACAGGGGCTGGAGTTCGATCGTATAAGAGACCTTCCCCTCCGCGCTCGTCTCCTTCGCGACGCTCCCGACCTTGCCACTCACGATGACGTGTTTTCCGAAGTTTTGATCGGCGAACCCGAAGTCGGAGCGGTCGGCGACGATCTTGGTGGCCTCAAAGCTCGCGGGAGCGGGCCCGCTGACCTCCGAGATTTCGCACCGTTCCAAATTCGGCGCCACCGAGGAATCGCCGACGACTCCGCGAACGGTCACCATTTGCCCCGGCAGGACCTTGTTCCAAGGCTTTGCGTCGTCGATGTAGGCCCAAACGGAATACTGGTCGATCGGCTCCGTGTCGAGAATCAGCGCCACCTTGCCGTCGGGCGGGCGACCAAATGCAGCCACAGTTCCGCGCAGCACCACCGGCTTGCCGCGATGTTCCTTGTCCCAGGCCTTGGGGTCAGGCTTGAACTCGTCGACGAGTTCCTTCACGCTCCGCGGCTTGGCCTCGGGCGTGGCCGGTTGAGATCCGGGCTTGGCAGGGTCGCCCGTTGACGCCGCCGGCGCGGGCTGAGCCGTCGGAGTCGCCGGATTGGGAGTGACAATCGGCTGACCGCCTTGATTTCCACCCCCGCAGCCTGCGAACGGACATGCCATCAGCCCGAACGCCAGCCACGCCTGAAAGATTCCCATTCGGTTCATAAAGGCAACGTCAATTATTCATTGAGGTCTTAAGCTTGGCTTCCGTGGTTCATCGCAGGCACTCCGCGGGCGTTCTACTTGAGAGTTCCCTTGATCGGCTTCAGCGGCACAGGCTCTTTCGGTTTTGCTTCCTTTGGCTTCGCGGGTTCCTTTGGCTTCTTGTCCTCGGCGGGCTTGTCGGCGGCGGGCTCCTTCGGCGGCGGTTCGTTACCTGCCTTGGGCGGCTTCTTCGGCTTCTTCTCTTCGGCGGCGTCTTCGGGATTGACGATTCGCTTGATCTTTATTTCCTTCGGCGAGAGCTTGCCGTTGTCGCTCTTGTAGACGAGCGCCTCGATCGGGTCGCCGGCGACGGCGATCGAGTAGTCGGCGGTCTCGATCAGGACGGGAGTCGTTTCGGGCAACGGTACGGTGATTTTTTTGTTGGCGTTGACCGTTAGCTTGCCGTCCTTGAGCGTCACGACCTTGCCGATAATCAGCGCAGCGGCCGGATCCTCGGTGTAGACGGCGAGGGGCTGCTTGTCGAAGGGGCGAATGAGGTAGATCTCGTTCAGCGAGGTCAACTCGGTACCCACGAGCGGGCCTTTGATCTTGAGCAACATGCCGGCCTGCAACTGGCTCGGCTTCATCTTGCCGGTAACGACGACGATATTGCGGTCGGTCGGCAGGTTGAGGGTCATATTGCCATTCTTCGGATCCTTCATTTGGATCGTATTTGGCGAAACGGAGATCACCGTGCCGGAGGCCTTGATTCTGGTGGTCGCGGCATCGCTAGGACTCACGAAGGACATTGCGACAATCATTGTCGCGACGGCGAGGCCGGCAAATCGCAAGGTAGACATAGTCGAATTCCTCCGAAACAATCCTACAGTAACGCTGCTCATTTCAGCACGCGACACGAAGCCGCCACTGTAACGCGCGCGGCGGCTGTTTGCCAGCACTTTTGAAAGCCGAACGATTGAAGATCGCGTTAAGACGGCGCGTGTAGTACGGGCGACGACTACTGCGGCGGGCAATTTGAAGCCTGAAGCGCTAGCGAAGGTCTGTACTCCAACCGACGTCGCTCGCCGAAAGACCTTCGCTGGCGCTTCAGGCTTCAAACTATTCCTTCTTGGCCGGCAACTCGAGCTTCGCAAATTCGGCAAAGACGCTGTCGATGCGCGAGGCGGCCGGCACGCCGGCATGCACCCACAGACCGTAACGCAGATGGAGCGGCTTGCCAACTTCGATTGTCAGCGGCTCCGACTGCGTGAGCGCAACACCCATCCAGCCGTCGTCGCGGACGTGAAACGGCGGCGGGTGGTGCGGGTTTGACGGGTGGTCCATCAGCGTGATGCCTTCATTCGCGGCGTTTGTCACCGGGCCGGAGTAATCGACCCATTTGGCCGGCTTCCAAAAACAGCCGGCTTCGTTGCGACCGCCGGCCGAGTTGCGAATCAGCCCGCCACCGTCGTGCACTCCAATCGTCTTCGCCATGCGCACCGCCATCGGGCCGAAAGGCGTTTTGCCGAGTTCGACCGCCTCGCGGGGAGCGGTCAGCTCCATATCGAGAACGAGGAGCCAATGCGAGTCGTAGCCTGGAATGAACCACATCTGCCGCTTCTCTTCGAGCAGCGTCTTGCCGTCGGGAGCGACCCAAGAGAGGACCGCTTTGATGCCCGCACGCTGCTTGATGGGCAGCTCATCGCCAGCGCCATCGATTAGCCCATCTCCGTCGAAGCGGCGATGGACAATTTGTCCGCCGCGGTCGGACCAGAAATCGACGCCGGCCACGCTGTTGTGCCCGACCCACACGCTGTTGTGGTGGCTGTGGCTGTCGGGATCGTGCGGGTGACCGATCCTTGTCAGTGATTCGCCGCTCGGGCCGACGATCGGGAAGAGAAAGGGCCGGCGGAGCGTCGAGCCGGTGTAGTAGCGGGTGATTTCGCGGCCACCCATTCGGACGGCGAATTCCTGACCAGGTTGAGGGAGGATGCGGAGAAAGGGAATTCGCTGGGCGGCAGGAAGGGGCTCGTCGTCGGGCTGATAGGGCTCGGCAGCGGGGAGGAGGTCGGCAAACGAGAAGAGGGCGAACGCCGCAATGGCAAGAAATCGGCAGAGTAACATAGAGCAACTCCATCGATAACGACGGAAGGGTGAGGCTCCTGCCGAATCGTCGTGGCTGAAGATTGACGTAGACCAACCGTGTGCGCAATTCAGCAAACGCAATCACTTACCGTTAACATATCGCTTTTTGGAAGCATGACGACGGTTCGGCGGGAGCCTCACCCTCCCGTCGATTGGGATGATTGCTTACTCGTCGAACCGAATCGCCAAAATCTCGAACTTCAGCTTCCCTTGCGGCACGTCGATCGTCACCTTGTTTCCCACCTTCTTGCCGAGCAGCCCGGTGGCGAGAGGGCTCGAGGCGAGGATCTTGCCGGACTCGTAATCCTCTTCGCCGGCGCCGACGAGGGTGAACTCTTCTTCGTCGTCGAAGCTGAGATCGCGGACCTTCACGGTGCAGCCGAAGCAGACCTCGTCCTTGGGCAGCTTCGAGGTGTCGATGATGTTCGCCCGGTTAAGCTTATCCTTGAGCATGTTGATCTTGGCCTGCAGCAGACCCTGTGTCTCGCGGGCGCCGTGGTATTCGGCGTTTTCGCTGAGGTCCCCCTCGGCCCGGGCGTTCGCGACGCGCTCCGACGCTTTGGGCAACTCGACCTGCTCCAAATGGTCGAGATCGGCCTTGATCTTGTTGTAGCCGGTGAGGGTCATCGGAATCCGCGACATAGCAAACGCTCCATCCAGGCAAAAAAAATTCCGACCTCCGGCCGGAATGCGGCGGGAGGTCGGGCGGGGTGCTTCGTTTGGAGTATTGTGAAGAATAGCGGGGGGGATGTAAAGAGGATTGGATTGAACGCGGAGCTACGGCAAGACGTGCGCTCGCCCGAGCGTGTCGTCGATCCGCCGGACGACGATAAAGTCGTCTTTGTAACTGACCGGCACGAAACGGGTAACGTTGGCGCCGAACTCTTTTTCGAGGCCCGTGCCAGCGAACTTGAATTCGAGCAGGCTGGCTTTGATGGCCGCGGCGAGGTCTGGTGTGAGATTGTGCGCGTAACCCAGTGCGGCGGGCGGGAAGGGGGACGAGTTGTAGATCACGCGGAATTGCTCCGCTTTGATGCCCGAGGCCGGGTCGGCAATCGCGCGGGCGATCATGTCGCTGGCAACAGCGGCGACTTCGAAATCGCCCGAACAGATTCCCTTGATCGAATCTTCGTGGCTGTAGGAAAAGCCCCAGGTGTAATCGCGTTCCGGCGCGAGCTTGAAATCGCTGAGGAGCAGCACGGCCGGCGCCTTGAAACCGGAGTTTGAGGTCGTGTCGGTGAAGGTGAATTTGTGCCCTTTGAGGTCGGCCGGTTTGGCGATGTTGCTGTCGGCCGGCACGATCCATTGCATGGTGATGCCCGCGGTGCCGTCGTCGCGTCCCGGCGCGCTGACCGGCACGAAGCCGCAGGCATTCACGGCGAAGGGAACGTTGCCGGTGTTGAAGCCGGTGACATGCAATTGGCCGTCGCGCAATGCCTTGAGTTGTGCGTCGACCGTGGCGAACGCGACCTGTTTGACCGGCCGCGATGTGCGTTTGGCCAGATCGTCGACAAAGTCTTTCCAGACGGCCGCCTGCTTCTCGGCATCCTTGCTCGAAGCGATGTAGGAAAAAATCAATTCCGGCGGTTGCACGAGTTTTGCCGCATCCGTCGGCGCATCGGCCACCAGGTCGCTATTGGCGTCCGTGAAGGTACCGGCGAGATGGTTCTCGACCGGCTTATGCAAGCCAAACGCTTGCAGCATCAACTTCTCGGATTCCTCGCGCGTCCCTTCAGAGCCGGGCCAAGACGCGGCGACGATCAGGCCGACCACGGCCAGGACCAACGCGACGGTCCAGATCAGTCGCATCGGCGACCAGGCCGCATCGGCTCGACTTTGAGGCTTTTCGGCAGAGGCCGCGGTGTTCGGTTCGTTCATGGAAATGCCGCCGCTCAGATTACTTGGGCTTCGCGATATCGCCTGCGTTTCGCGTGAAGAGCGCCGTGAAAAGTTCCGGGTCGATCGACTCGTCGAGGTATCGCACGCTGCCGTCGGCGAAGGCGAAGTAAGCGCCGCCCGAATGGAAGGAATAAATCTCGTCGTAATTCGTGTCGTTCATATACTTGCTGCCGGGAAACGGAACGCCGCTGAGCGTGCGGTCGATGGCGAAATAGGATTGGTCGCTCGCCCACAAATGCCCAGTCCCGCTGATCGTGCCGCTCATCGTACGGCCGATGTACTTCATCGGGCGGCCGCCGCACTCGACGATCGCCATCGTGTTCGACGAGCCGTCGCGGGCATTCGCCGGGGAGATGCGCTGTTCGGTCATGACGCCGCTCTTGATGCGAAATTTCAGCTGCATCAGACCCTCCCAGCCCATCGTGTCGTCGCCGCCGCGGCTCACGACCTGGCCCGCATTGACGAGCGGCTTGAAGGCGTCATCGGAGATTCGCGTCGCGGCGGCATAGTCGCTGATGAAGCTCCGGCCGGTCCCAGTCGGCGCGGAAGGGCAGAACACGACCGCCAAGTCGACTTGCGTCTTGGCGAGATTGACCGAATCGTTCCAATCCTTGGTCATATCGATCGAGTTGTAGACGTTCCCCTGTTCCAAGTAGGGCAGGATGTAGTTGAGGAGATTGTGCTTCGGCGTGTAGATGTTTGCGGCCGAAGGATAATGCTGCAATTGACTCACATGGTTGGCGACACCGAGGCCCAACTGCTTCAGATTATTGCTGCACTGCGTGCGCCGGGCCGCCTCGCGAGCGGCCTGCACGGCCGGTAAGAGGAGTGCTACCAGGATGCCGATGATGGCGATGACGACCAGCAACTCGACGAGCGTAAAGCCCTGTGGACCTCGCCGCGATTTCATCATGATTCTCGCTCCTGTCGATCTTTGCAGCTTCGCCTCGATTGGAACGCCAAAACTCTACGGCAGCGCGAAGGGAGCCAATTCCGTGGCACTTGTGCCGACGGTTGCCTTCAGGCCCGACGTTGCCGGTTCACTATACTTTTCTTTGAGCCGGTCGGGACCTCTATATTTCTCTTCCTCGCGCTTGGTAGCCGCGTATTCGACCGAAGGTCCGCGCCACTGGATCGATACCAGGTAGTCGCCGGACGGCGCGCCATCGTTGGCGTCATAGGTCGTGAGCACGAAATTGCCCTGATCGTCGCAACGGGCTCGCGGCGAAAGGTTTTTCCGCAATCCGCTCTTGTCCACGGGAGAAAGCAGGATCCAGGCCCAAGCCGCCGGTTGCCCTTTGACCGTGATTTTTCCCTTCACGGGCACGACTGGCAAGTGCTCGCCGGGCGTTCCACCACAACCGGGCGCGCAGAACGCAGCCATTACTGCAATTGCGAACCAAGGAATTTCCCAGGCGAACCGAACCATCGACGGTATTCCGCGTCAACCTTGGGTCAGCTTTCGATACGGCGGCATTTGCCAGGCGCACAGACGGTGCCATGATACCGTTTCGCATGAAGAAGTGATGAAGACGGCGGCAAAGATTCAAGCGGAGCGAAGAGTTACTCTGGGCAACCGCGTGCTCGCCGCCACTCTATGGTCGATTAGGGCGCGACGGGTTACATTGCGGAAAATCCTCCGGAAAGAACTTGCCATGATTCTCGATCGACTGTCGCAATTCGCCCGCTATTCCAAGCTGCATCCCGGCTTCGCAGCGGCCTTCGAATACTTGCGGCGGCGCGATCTGGCGGAGCTCGAACTCGGCCGACACGCGCTCGACGGCGACCGCTTGGCAGTGATTCTCGCCCGCGATCCCGGCCGCGGGCGCGAAGGCTCGCCGCTCGAGAGCCATTGCAAATACATTGACATTCAATACGTCATCCACGGCACCGACGTCATCGGCTGGCGTCCATTGTCGGACTGCCGCGACGTGACACTACCCTACGACGCCTCGCGCGACATCGGCTTCTTCGGCGACGCGCCCGAAACTTGGCTGACCCTGCCGGCGGGAACCTTCACGATTTTCTGGCCCGACGACGCCCACGCGCCGCTCGCCGGGAACGAAGCGACGCATAAGGCGGTGATGAAGATTGCGGTGGAGTGGTAAACGTATCGAGGTCCCTATGAGTATTAGAAAATGTCCCAATTGCGCTATCGAGATGGTGAGGGGTTCATTCCAGATAACGGGGACAATGGTTGGGTAAAGGTTGGAGTATGGGTCGAGGGTTCGCCGGAATGGACTGCCTTCGGAAGTGTGATGACCGATGGCCGGGCGAACTATTGCCTCGACGCCTATCGGTGCCCGCAGTGCACCCTGATTCAGATCTATTCGCCGCAACAGAAATAGAGCCCGCAATGCACCTGCTGTTCGTTTGCGGGCGAGGCGCGATCCGCAGTCCCACCGCGGAACAGGTCTTTGCCGATCTCGGCGGGATCGAAACACGTTCGGCCGGCATGAGTTCCGATGCCGATCAACCCTTAACGCTCGACGAGATCGAATGGGCCGATTTGATCCTCGTGATGGAAGAAACGCACCGCGCGAAACTGACCCGTGCCTTCGGTCCGCAGCTCCGCGACAAACGGATCGGCTGCCTGGACATTGCGGATGACTACGACTTGATGGATGACGCACTGATCCGGCTGTTATGGGAGCGCGTTCCGCGGTTCGTGCCTGGCCTCACCGAACTAAGACCCAAATCATAAGATCCTTCCATGAGTATTTTCAAATCGTCACCGCAATGGTGCCTCGCGATCACATGCCTGGCGCTCGCGTCCTTTCTCGGCTGCGGAGAGCCCGCCCCACCTCCCACACTTGCCGACCTTATTTTCCTGAGAGACGTCAAGGGACTCGCGGCCTATCTGCAGGAGCACCCCGAGGAGGCCAACTCCGTAAACGAGTTGGGGTGGAGCGCCTTAGCACAGGCGGTCCTTCGCCGCGATCCGGAGGCGGTTGATTTGTTGTTCGCGCATGGAGCGAAAATCGATGCACACCCCCTGGCCGATGCAGCAAACGCCATTGCAATCGGCAATCTACGCCGACTCGCCAAAAATAATCGAATCTCTCATTGCCCATGGAGCGGACCCCAACGAGATGGATGAATGGAGTCAGGTTCCAATTCACATCGCGGTCACCGTTGGACAGGCCGAGTCCGTCCGCGCATTGTTGAAAGGAGGCGCTCGCGTCAATGAGCCTGAGGGCGAAGACAAGACTCTCAAGGCGATGCTTGATAAGCGCGGCCGTCCTTATGACAAGGAGATCGTGCGCGGCGGCGAACGTACACCTCTTCATATTGCCGTCTACGCCCAGATGCACCCTGGCAAGACCGTCGAAGTCTTGGACGCCTTGTTGGAAGGAGGGGCCGACCTGCAGGCTAAGACTCACTTTGGCAAAACCGCGCTCATGATTGCGCTCGAGAACAACAACGCCGACGCGGTCGATTGGCTCGTTACCCATGGCGCAAAAATGTCGTCGATCGATGCAGACGGCACTTCCTTCTTGCACGTCGTTTGCAGTCATGGAGTCGGGTACAAGATCTTGACGACACCCGCGGTGCGACTCGACTATGCGCGCCGGGCCATCGCCTCTGGCGTCGATGTCAATGCACGAGATAAGTACGGTATAACCGCTCGCGCTTATGCGCTCGGTAACAATTGGCTTGAATTGGCGACGTTCCTGAAGGAGCACGGCGCCGAATAGCTGAAGCGAGTGACGGGCGACTTCTTGTTGGATGGGATGCTCATGAAGTCATCGCAGCAAGTGGCCAGCCATCTGTGCCAACAAATCGCATACATCTTCGAGCGGCCGCTGATGTATGGCGGGACGGACGCGGGCGTCGATCAGGTTCTCTACGACCACATCCGCTTGTGGTGCTTCGTTTTCGAGCGCGAAGCTGAGTTCAATGAAACATGGTGGGCCGAACTCGCCCGAGAAGAATGTGGCTCCGCGAACCTTTCGACCCGCTTTGCTCTCAATCATCCGCAGGCGAACGAGCTAGAGATTGCGGCCTACGTCGTCGAGCACTGGAAGAAGATCGCCGACTCGCTCGGCATCCCTTGGTCGCAGGTCGCGAAGAATTGAATCAAGAGAGGAGTGTCGCACGGATGAATACGCTTCAATCGGTTCGCGTCGGTTACGATCGGTGGGCCACGGTTTACGATCACGACCTTAACCCGCTGCAAGGGCTCGAAGGGCCGGCGATGCGGGCGACGATCGGCGATGTGCGCGGTTTGAATGCGCTCGATCTCGGTTGTGGCACCGGCCGTCATTCGCTTTGGCTCGCGGCGCAAGGCGCGAAGGTAACGGCCGTTGACTTTTCGGAAGGCATGCTCGCTGAAGCCGCACGCGGAGGCGGTGCGATTTCTCGTTCACGACCTGCACCAGCCCGTGCCCTTTGCCGCTGGCACCTTCGATCTCATCGTCAGCGGGCTCGTGCTGGAACACTTGCACGACCTGGGCCACTTTTTCAGCGAAGCGCGGCGCGTGCTTAAGCCGCGCGGTGGTTTCGAACATGCACCCGGCGATGTTTCTTCGCGGCTCGCAGGCCCGCTTCACCGATCCGGCCTCCGGCGAACTCGTGCAACCGGGCAGCATTGCGCATTCGGTCGGCGCGCTCGTGATGAGCGCGACGCAGGCCGGCTTCGCGCTCACGGGCATCGACGAGATCGCCCCAAACGCGGAGTTTGCGGTTCGCTTCCCGCGGGCCGAGAAGTACATCGGATGGCCGATGCTGGTCGTGATGTCGCTCGGGACTTCAAGCAACCATTCGTAGGATGGTCTGTTAGCCCGTCCAGAGTTCGGCCCGCACTCTGGTCGGGCTAACAGCCCAACCTACGAAGCGCGTAGCGTCTGAAACTACACCTCAACCGTCAGCAGCGCGTCCGCATTCTCCCCATACGGCCCGCGAAGCAGTTCCCCGTCCGGCCCGACGACGAGCGAATTGCCAATGCACTTTCGCCCCGCCCAGGGGCCGGCGGTGATGGGGCCGACGTTGCTGCAGCCGACGATCGTGAGGTTGTGGTCTTTCGCGACCGGGCCGTAATTGTCGAGCCAGAGTTGGCCGTAGCGATCGGTGACATTGTCGTGGTCCGCCGGCACGGCCCAAGCACAGGGCGACAGAATAACTTTCGCTCCCATCAGCCCGAGCGCGCGGCTGATCGCCTGGCCTGGTGCGAAGCCGTCGGCGCAGATCATCAGGCCAATCCGCCCCAGCGGTGTGTCGCAGACATGCAACCGGTCGCCGAGGGCATAGAGTTCGCGGCCAAAGTCGAGTTCGTTGATCTTGCGGTGCTGGATGACCAGCTCGCCGCGCGAGTCGATGATTACGGCGGCATTGAAGAGCTGCTTGCCGGACCGCTCGATGATGCCGGCGCAGACATAAATCCCATTCGTCTTCGCCGCGCGCCGCAGTCGCACGCACGATTCGCCGTCGGGAATCTCGTCCGCCAAATCCCGCGCCGACGGATGCGTCCAGCCGAGCGTCAAGGCTTCGGGCAGCACGACGACGTCGGCTTCTTGCTTGGCGGCTTGAGCAATCCGCTCTTCGGCCCGCGCGAGATTCGCTTCTTTCTGGCCCGGCTCCACGAGCATTTGTGCGAGAGCGATTTTCATGATGGATAGGGAGTCGGGTTTCACGCGAAGGTGCAACTGCTACAAGTCGTCCTGAGTTAGTCCCGTTTGCTTGGCGATTCTCGCCATCATTCGGGGACCAATCTCATCGCCATCGTGAAACGCGAAGACGTAGTCGGACCAACCGATCCGCTCAAGAACTTTGTGGGATCCGCCCGATTGGCGTTTGATACTCCAACCGATGCGCTGAAGTGCCGCAAGCACCTCCCTCGCCTTCGTCGATGGCCACCGACTCATGGCGTGACCGCAAATACGTTTCCCATTTGCGGAACAGGCTCGCCGTGCTCGATTCGATCGGCGAGAACCCTAAGACAAAGAGCTTGGACGCGATCGATGGCTTCTTCACGTGTTTGGCCGTAGGCCATGACACCGGGAAGCTCAGAAATCTCTGCAATCCAGCGACCATCATCTTCCTGGTCGATTTCGATGTTCAGCGGCGACATGAGGTTTCCCTAAGGCATCCATCCAAGGACCCACTCCTTAACATTATCGTATCGAAGCAATTCGTCGCCAAGAAGAGATGTAGAATCGTCGCGCTGAATCGTCATTCCTTAACCCCCTTCTCGCCCGACTCCGTCGCCTTCTCGAGCTCCACCTCATACACCGCCGCCTCCCGCCCGCTCCGAACCACCAGGAGATTGCCCGCCAACGCCAGGTTGTTCCAAGTCTGCGAGTTCATTGCGTCGAGCTTGCCGAGTTCGACGTGCTTCTCGGGGTTGCATTCGACAAGCACGACTTCGCCCGACTCGGCCTGCACGAGGAGCAGGTCGCCGACGCGAAGCAGTTGCCCCTGCTCGTAGCGGCCGCGCTTCCACGCTTTGCGGCCAGTCTCGACCTCGACGCATTCGAGGATGCCGTCGTCCAGTCCGTAGGCGAAGCCTTGGTAGATCGCGGCGTTCGTGAACTTGGTGTTGAGCAGGTTGCTCTTGTCCCAAACGACTTCGACCTGCCACTCGCCTTTGTCCTGCTTCACCTCGATCACGCGCGAACCGATCGCATAGCCTTTGGAGAGAAAGACGAGCGAGTCGCTCAGCACGTGCGGCTGCGAAGCGCTGGCGCTGCCGGTCGAATTGCCGGGAAAATCGTGCGTCCAGAGCACCTTGCCGGTCTCGGGATTATGGGCCGAGACGTTGTCCTCGTTGACGGAGAGGATTTGTCGCACGCCGCCGAGCGTCGCCAGCATCGGCGAGGCAAAGGAGACTTGCCGGTCGCCGCCCTCCCAAATTTTTGCGCCGGTCAGCTTGTCGTACGCGACGAGGGACACGGCTTTGCCAGGCTTGCCTCCGTAGGGCACGACGCACAGATTGTCGACGATCAGCGGCGAGGCGGCCCGCCCCCACATGACCAGGGCTTCGTCTTCGGCCTGGGTCAGGCCGAGTTCGTGCTGCAGATTTTTCTCCCAAATCGGCGTGCCGTCGGAACCCTTCAGGCAGTAGAGCCACCCGGTCGCACCAAGGGCATAGACGCGGCCTTCGTGAATCGTCGGAGTGCTGCGGGGGCCGAGCCCGCCGAGGGCGTTTTCGTGGCGTGCTTCGTGCCCATGGCTCCAAACGAGCTCGCCGGTACGGAGGCGGTAGCAGGTAACGACCTCCTGAGTGTCGCGCTGCTCGAGCGTGACGCCATAGCCGTTGACGACCGCAAAGCCGGACCAACCGTCTCCGATCTTTTCGAAGCGTTTGACGAGCTTCGGCGGATGGGCGGTCCAATCGCGATTGAGCCGGATGTTGTCGATCGCCGCATCGCGATTTCGCCCCAGAAACCCGGGGAAATCGGTGTCGGCAACTTGGCTCAAATCGACTGCCGGCGCATCCTGCGAAGGCTTCACGGGAATCGCCGCACCGATTTCCTTATCGTGCGCCGGCGTCCAGCGGGTGACAAGATTCGGCCAGACTTCCCCGGAACACCCGTCGATGCGAAATACCGTAAAGAAGAGGACGACCGAGGCAATCGGCGCGATCTTCACCCACAGCAAGTGCCCGCTGCTGACCCACAGCCAAACAACCACGGCGACAAACGTGATGATGCCCGCGAGCATCGTCAAGATATTCATGATCGCATGGTCGGGCGCCTTCACAACCAGCGACGCGACCGTGTCATTCAAGTCGGGCGTTTGCATCACAGCCATGAAGACAACCGCGAAAACGATCCACGACGACAACCAGACGTTCGGCCAGAGCGGAGGAGGCACGGCCGGTTCATCCGGGTTAGTTGGTTTGGTCGGAACTTCCATCAGATCGGGAGAAAGAGAGTAAGAGGAGAAAAGCGGTTGCGCCGCAGTTTGAGATTATTGCTCCTCCAGGAAATGCGGCTAGGGAGTGTGACGGTCAAAAAATGCATCGGCCAATGATATTAGGACGAGTTCTTGAGTGACGTGGCCGCGTCGAGTTAATTGCGCCGAACGGCGCAAGCCAAGTTGCGGCAATGCTTACCTCCGATCGCCTGGTCGCAAAGCGTCCACTCACCACCTGAAATTTCACCGCCTTTTTCCTAAACCTTGAATTCACACAGGTTTGTTTCGCTCCGACGAGCCCCTTGTTATATTGGTGGAAACGGGTGGGCTGCACAGTGCGGCTCGTTCCGCAGGCGGAGCATCAGCAGGAACGCTGTAACATTCGCGTTGCGAATGCGCTCCAGCCACGCACAGGCGGCAGGCTCCCAGTGCAAGGACTTTCTCCGTGGCCGATCCAGGCAAGCAGAATTCTCCCAACGGCAACAAGCCCGAAGCGACCATCGCCAACCAGACGATTGCCGATTTGAGCGCGGGCTCCGCGGGCATGGGTTCGTACGAAGCGACGCTCAACGGTCCTAGTTTGGCGGGCGAGGGAAGCACGCGCCCAACGCCCAAGGCCGGCGAACAGACGATCGTCGACGCGCCTTTGCCGCGCCCGGCGACGACGAGTGCCGATCGCACCATCTTTGAACCCGGCCAGCGCGGCGCGCCGCAACCGGTCAACTCTGCCACGGCCCCCAAGACGATTGCCGATTTCGCCGAGCGTTTGCAAGTCAGCGGGCTGATGAGCAGCGACGAGGTGATCGCCTTCCAAAAGACGCTCGTCGGCGACGACCCAGTCAAAGACGCCGACGGCCTGGCCGCCGCGCTCGTCAAAGCCAATAAGCTGTCGTCCTACCAGGCCGACGCACTCGCGCGCGGGCAGGTCCGCGGGCTCGTGCTGGGCAATTATGTGATCATGGACAAGCTCGGCGAAGGCGGCATGGGCATGGTCTTCAAGGCCCGCCACCGCCGGATGAAGCGCGTCGTGGCGCTCAAGGTGCTGCCGCCGGAGATGACTCGCTCGCCCGACGCGATCAATCGCTTCCATCGCGAAGTCGAGGCCGCCGCCAAGCTCCTGCACAACAACATCGCCTCGGCCTACGACGCCGACGAGGACCAAGGCATCCACTTCCTGGTCATGGAGAACGTCGACGGGCCCAACCTTTCAAGCTACGTCAAGCAAGCCGGGCCGATGCCGGTGCCGGCGGCCGTGGCCTTGATGATTCAGGCCGGGCGCGGGCTCGGACATGCCCACTCGCAAGGGATCGTACACCGCGACATCAAGCCGGGCAACTTGCTCGTGAATCGCGAGGGAACTCTCAAGATCCTCGACATGGGTCTCGCGCAGCTCAAGGCCGACACCGACGAAGGCGAAGCCGAGCGGGCCGAACTGACGCAGAGCGGCCGCGTGATGGGCACGGTCGATTACATGGCGCCGGAGCAGGCCCTGGACGCGAAACGCGTCGACCATCGCGCCGATATTTACAGCCTCGGCTGCTCCTTTTATTACCTCGTGACCGGCAAGCCGATGAGCCCCGAAGGGACGCTCACGCAAAAGCTTCTCTGGCACCAAAACGCCGCCATTCCGTCGCTCATCGATGTGCCGGGTATGACGGAGAAGGTCAATGCCGTTTTCCAGAAGATGGTCGGCAAGAAGCCGGAGGATCGGCCCTCTTCCATGCCAGAAGTCGTCGAGATGTTCACCGCCTGCCTGCCCGAGCTGCCGCAGGAAGGCTGTAAGCTCGAGCTCCTTGGCGTCGCCGTCAGCTCGGGCTCGCCCTCGACGAACGATGGCTCGAAGCTCGGCCTGACGATGGTCGAGCGGGCGACGCGCACCGATCTCGGCGGGCTCGCCAGGCCGCAGCCCGAGCAGAGCGGCATGGGCTGGCTGCCAATCGCCGGCATTCTGCTGTTACTCGCGGCGGTGGGCGGAATCGCTGCCTCCTTGGTTCTGCCGATGCTCAACCAGGATGGCGGGCTGGCCGTCGCCATCGAGCCCAACGTGCCGAATCCGAATATCGAAATCAACAACGCCCACGTAAATGCCACCCTCAGCGGCCAGGGCCACTGGGTACACAACCGCAAGCCAGGCGTCTACGACCTGGCCGTGACGGCCGAAGGGTACGAACGTTTCACCGACAAGGTCGAGGTGAAGGCGGGCGAAGTCACCGAGAAACGCGTCGTGCTCGTGCCGAAAAAGTCGACCGACCCGGGCAGCACTGGCAGCAACACGCCCCCAAAATCGCCGGGCACGAACGACACCAATCCGATGGTCGTGGTCCCGCCGATGGCGCCGCGTCCGTTTGAAGCGTTGCTCGCGTGGGTCTTCGAAAATAGCGGCCAGGTGACGATCGTCCTCGACAAAGGGGGTGCAGAGCAAACGCACGCCAAACTCGACGAAGTGCCGCGCGAATCGTTTGCGATCAAAGCAATCGATTTCGCCCGCTCGAAGACCGTGAAAGACGTCGAGCTCTCGAAGTTGGCTGAGCTGAAAGGGCTGCAGCGGTTGTCGCTCGCAGGCACATCGATCACGAACGAAGGCCTGCTTTATGTGCGGCCGTTGACCGACCTCATTTCGCTCGACGTGTCGAACACGAGCGTCTCCAACGAAGGCCTGCCGAACATCGCCAAGCTGACGAAGCTGCTCGATTTGAACCTGTCGGAAACCAGCGTGACCGACCTCGGTCTGAAGTCGCTCCTCGAATTGCAGCGGCTCGAAAAGTTCTTCCTGGCACAAACGAAAATCGGCGACCAGGCCTGCGATCACCTCGCGCGGCTGAGGGGCCTGAAAGAGGTCTCGCTCAACGGCACTTACGTGACGAACGACGGTTACGACGTGCTCGCGAAGTCGAACGCCGGACTGAAAATCACCTGGGATGGCCGCGACGTCGAACGGGCCGTCGCCCACAAGCTGCTCGCGCGCGGCAATGGCGCCGCGATCACGCTGACCACGCGCTCGGGCGAAACGCCCGAACCGGTCAAATCGAAGGCCGACCTGCCGCGCGAACGCTTCACGATCACGGCGGTCGACTTGACCGACATTCCGGCGGTCGACGACACCGATCTGGCCGAGCTCGCCAAGCTCGAGCACTTGAAAGCGGCCCGCCTGGGCGGCACCGGCATCACCGGCGCCGGGCTGACGAACTTGCACAAACTGGCCGAGCTTACCGAGATCGATCTCGGCTCGCTGCAATTGCCGCAGGCCGCCGTCGACTCGCTCGCGACCGCGCTGCCGGCGGCAAAGGTCGAGCTCAAGCCGAGTAGCGATCTCTCCGCGGCGTCGTGGGTCATCGCCCACAAGGGCAAAGTCTCGATCGCGCTGCCCGACGGTGAAAAACGCGACGACCTGACCGATGCGGCCGATTTGCCCAAGGGTATTTACACGCTCCGGGGCGTCGACCTCTCCGGCAACAAAGAGCTCAAGTCGGCCGACCTGGCAATCCTCAAGGATCTCGCCGGACTGGAAACGCTGAAGCTGGGCGAAACGGCCATCGACAACGCCGCCCTCGCCTATCTCTCCGGCTGCAAATCGCTCCGCGAGCTCGACCTTAGCAAGACGAAAGTCACCGCGGCGGGTATGGCATCGATCGGCAAGCTGCGGTCGCTGCTACAACTGCGCCTCGACGATTGCCCGATCAACGCGAGCGGTCTGAGCTCGCTTTCGACTTTGACGAACATGACGCACCTCTCGCTCGCTGGTACAGGGCTCAAGTCGGGCGACCTGATCGCACTCAAGGCCTTCCCGCGGATGACGTCGCTCAGCTTGGAGCGCACGGAGATCGACGACTCGGCACTGCCGCAGATCGGTCAATTGACGATGCTAACGCGGATCGTACTGCTCGGGACGCAGGTGACGGACGCCGGGGTAGAAGAGCTCCAGAAGTCCTTCCCGCCCAGCTCAAAGATCGAAATCGTCGGCAACGAAAGAAGCTTCGAGCGGCTCGCTGCCCAATGGGTCATCAAGAACGGCGGACAGGTGAAGTTGGCCGGCATGACGACCGGCCTGAAGCTCGACGCTCTGCCGCGCGGCGCGTGCACGGTCGAGGAAATCGATCTCGGCTCGCTCCGCCAATTGCCGGCCGGGCAGATGATGAGCGTCATTCGCCGCTGCCCGAAGCTCGTTCGCTTGACCCTCGCCAGCACGAGTGTGACCGACGCCGACCTGGCGAATCTCGACCTGCCCGAACTCACCGAGCTCTCGCTCAACGATACCGCCATCAGCGACGCCGGTCTCGCCAACCTCGCCAAACTGCCGAAGCTCAAGGTCTTGCGTCTGAGCCAGCTTCGCAATCTGAACGGCACCGGCTTCGCCAAACTCGCGACTCTGGCTAGCTTGCAGCAACTGGAACTGAGTTACACGGCAGTCGACGTCGCGGGCGCGGCCGCAATTGCGAAGCTGCCAGGGCTGACCTCGCTCGATATGACCTACGCCCGCCAATTCTCCGACGCGGCCGTGGCGCAGCTCGTGCCGGCCAAGCAGCTTCGCGAGCTTAAGCTCCGCAATACGAATGTCAGCAACGCGGCCGTAAAGAGCGTGACGCAATTGACGCAGCTCGTCTGGCTCGACCTTTCCGGCAACCGCATCGACGACGAGGCCGTCGGGCAGCTCGCCGTTCTGAAGCAGCTCCAGCGGCTCGAGCTCAACGGCTGCAAGCTCACCGACGCGTCGGTGGGTGTCTTCGAAGGCCTGCCAGCTCTGAAGACGCTTGACATCTCGCGGACTTACATTAGCGACGGCTCGGTCGAAACCTTGAAGGCCAAGTACGGCGCAGGCCTCTCCTCCGGCGGCCGCCGCAAAGAAAACCCCAACGCCCCCGGCCAACCCGGCTTCCCCGGCACCGGCGATCCCGGCCCCGGCAATGGCGGACTCTTTCCAAACCGCTAGTTGTTCGATCGCCGTCTTGCGGAGCATCTCGCCCCCGAGACAGCCAATGCTTGCACTTTGTGCGGCGCATATATCGCAGTCTGGAAAGAAATAACGATTGGCTAAAGTCTGCCGGTTGTAGCGACGATAATCTCTGCCAAGTGCGGGATCGTGCCTTGGCTCGTAGGCGGGCTAAATCGGCTATCCCCATACGGCAAAAGGGATTACGCAAGATTCGCTGCTTTCGGCGGACCGGTTTAAGCTGACACGAGTCGTCATCCAAGGCCGACCGAAGCGACTCAACTTGCTACAGATCCATACTTTAGCTACATACACAAGGAGGTTGAGCACCCTGTCGATTCGTCTGCCGAAGCCGAATAAAAGGCCGGCGGGCGACGTAGGTTGAGCGGCAGTTAGGTCGAATGACCTTGACTCTACTGCTTGCCCCACCTACACTTGGAACGTGTTACGGCAGCGTATTTGGCTTCGCTTGCACGCTCCACGAGCCCGCGACAGGAGAGCTCCCGGTGACCAAGAAAGAGATCGTCAAAACGATTTCTGAAGAGATTGGGATGACCCAGCTCAAGACGAAGGAGATCGTTCAGAAGACCTTTAACGCAATCGTCGACACCCTCGTCGAAGAAAAGCGTATTGAGCTAAGAAACTTCGGCGTGTTCGAGGTGAAGAAGCGGGCGGCCCGAAAAGCCCGCAATCCCCGAACCGGCGAACGAGTGGAAGTCGCGGCGAAGTTCGTGGTTACGTTCAAACCGGGCAAGGAGATGGAGGAGCGAGTCCACCACCTCGAGCAGGCCGAATTTGCCAAAGAGCAAGCGGCCAAGACGCCGGGTGGTTCCTCGCCTGCCAGCACTCCCTCGCCAAGCGGCGGCGGAATGGGCTAGAAAAGACAAGTTGGCGTGTAGGCGTCCCGCCTGCACAGCAAATATAGCGGCGGACGCTTGGGCCTGAAGCCTGGGCGGAAATTGGAATTTAGCGGCGTCGGCATCGGCAGGGAGCCGGTAAGTGCTGTCGCCGTGAAGACTCACGGAGGAGTCGTCTCATGCGACACTGGCTGCTCTTCGCGATGATCGGCATCGCCCTGGTGGGAAACACCGGGTGCTTTCTGCCGATTTACTCCGGCGACCCCGTCCGGCGCACGCAGCAATTGATCTTCACGTCGGAGAACCTGCGCCTCATTCTCGACGAATGGGAACGCATTTGGTTGCTCGACCAGCCGGATCATATGACTCCGTTCCGCTCGCACGGCGGAATCATCTAGTCTTGTTGGAGTTCAAGCTTTAGCTTGCTTTTAAGGCAGCCTAAAGGCCGAACTCCAACGAGCGGGTTGCTGCCCTCTGCCCACGCCGCTACCATGAAGCGGCTGTGGGGCCGCTGGCCCTGCGCGCCAGCCTCTTTCGGCCCCACGATCGCGAAGAAGCCCGGCATTTGGAACGGTCGATGCCGTACCTGCTTTTCGCGATCAAAATGCCGGGCTTCTCCTCCGTTTAGTCGCCACGCATGTCCGTCGCTTCGGCTCCCTCCGACACTGCCGCTCTCGACCTCGCCGTCCGCCTGGGCCGGCTTCGCTTGCCGAACCCAATTCTCGTCGCCTCCGGCACCTTCGGCTACGCCCGCGAGATGGCTGGGCTCGTCGATCTCGCGCGGCTCGGGGGCATCGTGCCCAAGACGATCACCCGCGCTGCCCGCCCCGGCAACGCACCTTGGCGAACGGTCGAGACCGCTGCCGGCATGCTCAACTCGATCGGCCTCGACAACGACGGCATCGACGCCTTCCTCGAGCATCACCTGCCCTACCTCAGCAGCCTCGGCACGCCGATCGTCGTCAGCATCGCCGGCAAGACGCACGACGAGTTCATTGAGATGGCCGCGCAGGTCGGCCGCGCCAGCGGCGCGGCCGCGCTCGAGCTCAATATCAGCTGCCCCAATGTCTCCGGCGGCGTCGATTTCGGCGCAGACCCAGCGATGTGCGAGAAAGTCGTCGCCGGGGTCCGCAAAGTCTGCGACCTGCCGCTCCTGGCCAAGCTGACGCCGAACGTTGCGAGCATTGCGACGATCGCCCGCGCCGCCGAAGCCGGTGGGGCCGACGCCATCACCGCGATCAACACGCTCCTCGGCATGGCCGTCGACTGGAAGCGCCGCCGGCCGATTCTCGGCAACGTTGTCGGCGGACTGAGCGGGCCAGCCATCAAGCCGGTCGCCCTCCGCTGCGTCTTCCAAGTCTCGCAGGCCGTGAAGATCCCCATCGTCGCGGCCGGCGGCATCGCCACGATCGACGACGTGATGGAGTTCCTCGTCGCCGGCGCTTCCGCCGTTCAGATCGGCACCGCGAACTTTTACGACCCGACCTGCTCCATGAAAGTGCTGGATGCATTGCCCGGCGCGCTCGCGCAGCTCGGGGCAAAGAGCGTCGCGGAGGTGGTGGGAACGATCAAGCTCGAGAAGAAGTGATAGACTCATCCGGTACGGAATACCAAGTCCTGAGTACTCTGCACTTGGTACTCGGTTTGGCTCCAACTCCCTACTCCAACTCCAACTCTCTATGCGCGTCCTCTCCGGCATCCAGCCCACCGGCCGTTTTCACTGGGGCAACTATTTCGGCGCGGTCCGCCAGTACATCGACCTGCAACACGAGCAGCAGGCCTTCTACTTCATCGCCGACCTGCACGCCCTCACCACGGTCCGCGACCCCCAGGTGCTGCGCCAGAATGTGAACGACGCGGCGCTCGACCTGCTCGCGCTCGGCCTCGACCCCAGCCATGCCGTGCTCTTCGTGCAGAGCGACGTGCCGGAAGTTTCCGAGCTGATGTGGCTGCTCATGACCGTCACCGGCATGGGCCTGCTCGAGCGCTGCCACGCTTACAAAGACAAGAAGGACAAAGGGCTGCCGGCCGACGCAGGCCTCTTTGCCTATCCGGTCTTGATGGCGGCCGACATTCTCGGTTACGACTCCGACATCGTCCCCGTCGGCGCGGACCAAGGGCAGCACATCGAAGTCGCCCGCGACATCGCCGGCAGTTTCAACCATCTCTACGGCGACGTCTTCGTGCTGCCGAAGGCCCGCATCCTGGATCATTCGGCGAAGGTGCCCGGCCTCGACGGCGAAAAAATGTCGAAGAGCTACAACAACACCGTCGAGCTCTTCGAGCCTTCCGGTCCGATGAAGAAGAAGCTGATGCGGATCCCGACCGACTCGCGGCCGATGGACCAGCCTAAGGATCCCGACACCGACCATCTCTATCAGCTCTATTCCCTCTTCGCCGCGGAGGCCGATCGCGAGGCGATGGCGGCCATGTATCGTCGCGGCGGCTTCGGCTACGGCGACGTGAAGAAGGCGCTGTTTGAAGCGGCCGACAAGTACTTCGCGCCGGCCCGCGCTCGCCGCGAGGAGTTGGCCGCGAATCCCCAGAAGGTCGCCGAGATCCTGGCCGACGGGGCAGCTCGCGCCCGCAAGAAGGCCGGCGAAGTTCTGCGGCGCGCCCAACAAGCCTGTGGGCTGAAGCTGCCATGAGCATCATCGGCGTCGGCACCGACATCATCGAATGTTCGCGGATCGGGCAGATGATCGAGCGGCACGGCGAGCAGTTCATCGCCCGCGTCTACACGCCGCACGAGATCGAGTACTGCTCGTCGCGGAAACATGCCATGCAGCACTACTCGGCCCACTGGGCGGCGAAGGAAGCGATCCTGAAAGCCCTCGGCAGCGAGTGGGTTCGAGGCATCCGCTGGAAGGACATCGAAATCCGCATCACCGCCGGCGAGCGCCCCCGCGTCGCTTTTGCCGGCGGCGCCCGCGAGCTGTGCGAAACGCTCGGCGTGACGGAGATGCAATTGAGTCTGTCGCACTGCCGCACCTTTGCCACCGCCGTCGCCATCGCCGTCAAGAGCTTCGACGTGCCGTTTGGCGGCCCCGGGCTCGAAGACGAAGGAGGCGATGACGACTGGGATGTCGATTTGGACGAGGAAGAGCCGTTCTGACAGCGAGCGAGACGCTAGCCCGAAGCGCAAGCGAGGAGAACCGCCTGACGACGATTCTTCCTCGCTTGCGCTTCGGGCTAGCAACGTAGGGTGCGTCAAGGTCGCGCGAAGTGGTGCGTCGTCGCAAGCAGAGTGAAAGTCGCACGACGCGTTGAGAATCAATTCTGTTCAACCGCGACCGACGACGCACCATGATCAGCTTGCTCGACACACCCTACTTTGCTTCCTTTACTCTCCGCTCGAGCGCCTGCATCAGAATCGCGGCGACCTCCGGCGAACAAGAGTTAATCTCGCCGTATTGCGCTTTCTTGCGGCCGTAGGCAAAGGGCGCGGCGTCGTCCCATTGTCGCTTCGGAATGATGTAGCCAACCTCGTCGTTCGCGAGCCCGATGAGCAGCCAACGCGGCTGCGGCAGAAGTTTGGCGACCGGCGTTTCGAGCGGCGCAGTGGGAAAGTCGGCGTCGGGCTCGGCCGGTTCTTGGAACTTGCCGTAAACGAGTTCCGGGTAAATCTCGCCGGGGATGCAGGCGACGTCGAGCTCGCCGAGCCGCAAGTAGGCGACCTCCGTCTCGATCGCCATCGGCTTGTCGGCAGCGAGGGCTTCCGCGGTAAGCTCCGAGCCCCGTTTTTCGGAATCGCCGGCCCAAACGTAGGCCCCACGATCAATCGTCCGGGCGGCCTTGGCGAGCTTGTAGTAGTTGTTCACGACCGGAATCGCGAGCGGCTTCGCCGAAATGACAAACGGTGTTAGCCGGATCGGCTTCGCACCGTCGACCGCCTGGCCCGCGAGCGTCGCAACGCTCTCGCCATAAACGCGGGCGTATTCGTAGTCGCCCTCTTCGAGCACCTTGCCGGCATTGTCCTTCACCACGCCGTCGGGCGGGGCCATGAGCCCACCGACCGCGCCGGAGAAATAGGCGACGGGACATTGATGCTTCTTTTCGAGCGCGGCGACGGTCGCCCAACAAAAGTCGGCCGTAATCAAGGTATTCTTGCTCCCCATCGACTCCGGGTGGCAATTCCATTGCACCAGCAACCCGGCCAATTTGCCGTCCGCGCCGGTGAACTTGAGCAGGCGTAGCACGCCATCCTTCACCTTCGGCAGGCGGCTATCGCCGAGCAGCTCTTCATCCTCGGCGGTGCCGTAGCTCGCCTCGGCCGGCGCGAGCTTCAGCTCCGCGGCCTTCACCGCCGCGACGCAGCCGTCGGCGACCTGCTTCATGTAGGCCGGCTCACAACCACTCACGAGAAAGGTCGCTCCCCAAATGCCGATCACGTCCGGGCCTTCGTGATTGTGCGAGCTCGAGACCATGACATAGGCATAGTCCTTGAGTTGCTCGCGCACCTTGAGCACCAGCGGCCGCTGCACGCCGACCAGGTCGACGCAGACCATCGCGACTTTCTTCGCGCCATCGCGCAACACCACCGCCCGCGCAAAGAGCGCGTCGTGCACGCCGGTCGCTTTGCGCCCCGGTCCGTAGCCCGCGAGCCACACCGGCTTTTCCGGAGTGACCTTCGGCGTGATATCGACCGCCGCGATGCCGACGTCGAGGGCGAATACGCGCACGGACGTAAACAGCAGGAGTGCCGTGAAACCAAGTGACCGAACCATGGTATGGCTTTCTGCGAGACGACGCTTGCAAACGACGTGAGCGTGATGAGCTGTTAGCGTCACCACGCCCATGACACACTTTCGCTGAGCGAAAGGCGACTATGGTCGACATTAATGCGAAGGCACGACCGGGCCCATTTCAGTCGGCTCTTCCTCCTTCGGCTTTTCCGGGGGATAGAAGAAGAGAAGCAGGCCGATCGCAGCGGCGAGCGCCGTGCCGGCAGGCAGCAGGAAAAAGGCCTCGTAGTTGTACGCCGAGATGTGCGCCGGCTCATTTTTTTCCGGCGCCTTGGTTTCAATCTTCAGCCCGGAAGATACCGCCTGTGCCTTTGGCCCGAGCAACATGCTAGGCCGCTGCACGTCGATCCTGAGCGTGTATTCGCCCGCGGCCACTCCCTCAAACGTCGCGTCGATTTTTCCGTCGACGCCGAGCGCGGCGTCGCGTTTGATCTCCGTTCCCGTCTTGGGAACGAGCGTCACTGCAATCGTCTTGGTTTCGGCCGGCTGGGCCCGCACGATGCCTTTGATTTCGACGTTCGCCGCGGCGGCAACGTACTTCGTCTCCGCTTTCACGTCGACCAGGGCGCTTTGTTCGGCCAGCATCGGCCAGACGTTATTCGCCACGAAGGGGCCCAGTCCGAGGATCATGAAGTTGAAGAGGCCCTGCGCGCTCGAGCGGGCGTTCTTCGGCAAGTACTCGTCGACGAAGATATAGACCGTCGCGAAAAAGAAGGCATAGCAAACGCCATGCAGCATGATCACGACGATCGCCGGCACCGTCATCGGGACGAGGGCGAAGACGCCAAAGCGGATCGCGTGGCCCAGGATGCCAATCGCCATGATCCATCGCCAACCGAGCGACTTGAGGGCGTAACCGAGAACCGCCATCGTGCCGATTTCGGCGATCTGCCCGACGCTCATGACCGGCATGATCCAGTTGGGCGCCACGCCGATCGTCGCCAGGTATCCGCCGGTGAAGACGAAATATCCTTGGTGCACGCCGGCATCGATGAAGGTAAGCACGAAGAGGACGAGCACATAGGGCAGCGCGAGCAGCTTGAGCGACTCCATCCAGGCAAACCGCGACTCGCCGGGCTTGGCCTGTTTCGGCGGCGTATGGGGCAGAATCAGGCTCCACGCCGCGAGCAGGATCGACGCAATCCCCGCTGTCTTATAGGTCCACTGGATGCCTTCATTGAGCGGCGCGCCCGAGAGCGGCGTGGCGAAGACGTATCCGAGCCAGGTATCGAAGCGAGTTTCAGCCAGCGCCGGCACTTTGGCCCAATCGACGAGAATGAAGACGAAGGGCCAACTCGCGGCGATCCAGCCGATCGTGCCCCACAGCCGCACCGGCCCGAACTCGTGTTGCGGATCCTTGATGTTGGCGAAGGCGATGGAATTGGTGATCGAAATCGTCGGCACGTAGAAGAGACAGTGGACCAGCATGAGCGCGAAGAAGGTCCAAAAATCGGTGACCCACCCGAGGCCCAAAATGGCCAGGCCGGCGACAAGGTGACTGACCGCCAGAAACTTTTCCGCCGAGAAGGTGCGGTCGGCGAATTCGTTGCTGAAGAACATGCCGACGAACGAGGCGATGGCGAAGGCATTCAAGATCAGCGACTGTTGCCAGGTCTCGAACTTCAGGCCGTCGTTCCCGAGATAGCCAAAGATCAGCGGGAGCCAAGCGCCCCAGATGAAGAACTGCAGGAACATCATCACCGACAACTGCACCTTGGTGCCGAAGCTAGTGCCGGGTTCAACGAGCTTTTCGGAGGACATACGGTCCGCGGGAGAGGAAGGGAGAGGGAGGGCCAACGCGAGGCTGATTCTACTGGCCGAAGTGGGGAGCTAGAAGTAGCGCCGGGATAATTTAGTAGGTGCCGTCTGCCGGACGGGACCTTGGGGTGCGGCGTCCAAACCCGTTCGACATCTGCGGCCCAAACCGAAAGCAAACCTCGCCATTCAACACATCGCCGGTCGCTCTCCAAGGTCCTGCTCGGCAAGCAGGACCTACTTGTGGTATACGTAAACCCTTCCACTTCCGCCCTTCGCGTCATACTCTCATGTCGCTCGAACTTCGCCGCCGGCTGTTCGACGAGCTCGACCGGCTCGTCCTGATCGACCCGCACACGCACATTAATCCGCTGTCGCCGGCCTCGACGACGCTGGCCGATATCCTCGGGTATCACTACTACACCGAGCTGGCTCATTCCGCCGGGCTAGCCAAAGAGCGCATCGAAGACCCGAAACTCGGCCCGAAGGAAAAGGTCGGATTGCTCGTCGAAAATCTCGGCCCGCTCGACAATACGATCCAATACAGTTGGCTGGTCGAACTCTGCCAGGCCTTCTTCGGGCTCGGCGAGGATCGGCTCGACAAGTCGAACTGGGAAGGCGTCTACGACCGCGCCGCAAAGAAGATGGCGGAGCGCGACTGGTCGCAGCAGGTGCTCAAGCAGACGAAGCTGCAGTCCGTCTTCTTGACGAACGACTTCGACGATCCGCTCGCGGGCTTCGATACGAAGACTTACATCCCCTGCCTGCGGACCGACGATCTCGTCTTCCATCTTGCCAAGCCGGAAGTCCGGGCGCGGCTGGCGAAGGCGACCGGCATCGAAGCCGGCGACGCGGCCAGCTTGCGGAAGGCGATCGGCGCGCTTTTTACGCACTTCCTCGCCAGGAACGCGCGGGCCTGCGCCATCTCGCTGCCGCCGGACTTCGCGCCGCAGCCCGTCAGCTCGCGCGAGGCCGATGCCGCGATTGGGACGATCGTGTCGTCGGGCATCGAGACGAACGACGCGGCTCGGCGGACGGCGGCCAACTACGTTTTCTGGACGCTGGCCGAGCATTGCGCCGAGCACAAGTTGCCGTTCGACCTGATGATCGGCGTGAACCGAGCGGTCTATCGCGCCGGCGTCTATCAAGGCCAGGACCTCTATGACAGCCGTGTGTCATTGATTCAATATCGCGAGCTCTTCAACGCCTTCCCGCGGGTCGTCTTCCCGATCTCCGTGCTGGCGAGCGTGACCAACCAGGAGCTCACGAGCTACGCCTGGATCTTTCCGAACGTCGTCGCCCACGGGCATTGGTGGTACTCGAACACGCCGGCCTTCATCGAGCACGACCTGGCCGCGCGGCTCGAGGCCATCCCGCGCACCAAGCAGATCGGCTATTACAGCGACATGTACAAGCTCGAATTCGCCCTGCCGAAGTTCGCCATGTTCAAAAGGATCCTCGCCAAGGTCCTGGCCGAACGCTTCGTCATCGACCGCAATTGGAGCGAAGCACGGGCGGTCGAGTTCGGACATCAAGTGCTAAGAGGGAACGTCGAGACGACGTTCGGGGTTTCATAGTCCTCTTTCGCTCCGCGAAAGATGGCCTGCTTTCGCGGAGCGAAAGCGGACGTTTGCTTCCGCCCGTGGAATAGGCTTTCAGCCAGTCGCGAGTTCACAGCTGACAGGCTGGAAGCCTATCCCACGAACTGCTACGATTCTCGCACGCAACCTATTTCGCCCACGAACGCCCGCGACCATGAAATTCATCGAACTCACCGGCAAAGAACTGGCGGCCATCGTCAAGGACAACGAGATCCCAGCCACGGAACTGGCCTCCGCCGGCATTCACGACGGCACGATCGTCCGCGTCAATCAGCAGGGCGACATCGAGGTCCGACGGGCCCGCGTTTGGGATGTGGTTGGCGGGCTGATTGGCGATTTCGAGCATCGGATCAAGTCGAGCACCGGCCGCGATTGGGCGTAGGGATATCTTGATGGAAGCCCGATGCGTCAGCGAGGGCCCAAAAAAAGGGACGCTCTGTTTTCCTGACGGCATGGATCCGCCGCTTAGCCCCGTCGGCCTCGACGGGCCGTCGTTTCAACGACGGAATTCGACCGCGACGCGGTCGGAAACTCTCGATTGTGCGGTGAAGAAAGCCGCGATGCGGCGATTCCGTCGCTACGGCGACGGCCCGTCGAGGCCGACGGGGCTAAGCGCAAATAGTCGTCTTTAGATCATCACGCCCGACTGCGGATCGACCCCGACGCCTTTGCAGAGCTTGGCGATGCGGGCGAGGATCGTGAGGAGCGAGCCGGGATCGAGGAACTCTTCCCCTTCCTCCTCGCCGCCGACGATCTGCTCGAAGTGATAGACGTCGTAGCGGGCGTCGCACTGCGTTAAGTAGTGCAGCTTGCTCTGCTCGGTTGGCGTCAGGCCTGGCGCCCGGAGCTCAGCGAGGAGCTCGTCGCGAACGTGCTCCTGCACTTCTTCACCATCGGCATAGACGATGTCCATGGCGGCGTAATCGTCGGCCGAGACGACGGTCATTGCCTCGAGCTGCCCATCGTCGTCAGCCGAAACCTCGCCGATCTCATATTTCGTGCTCAGCTCGCGCAAAGCCTTTTCGATCTGCTTCGCCGTCGGCCGGTTCTTCGCCTCGAAGAGAACGAAATAGGTCTCGCGATAGTGGTAGTCGGGATTGCCGAAGAGTGACATGACGAGTGATGAGGGTTGAGAGTCGAGGGGCGAGCCAACGGCTTGAGATCAAAGGCTATCGAGAAAAAATCCACGTCGCACTTTGTACTCCGTATGACGTACTTCATCCTCGCTGGCGCTTCAGGCCAGGGTTAGTGATCGCATTCGCCCTCGTCGCAATCGTGCTCGCTGCCGGCCCAATCTTCAAGTGCGGCGAGCATCTTGTCGCGCTCTTCGCGGTTGGCCCAGACCGATTCATCCTGTTCGAGCCGAATCTCATATTGCCCTTCGCGGACGCAATCTTCCTCGCCGCAAAAGTGAGGCAGGTTCGCGAGCCAGAGCACGCGGTAGAGCGGAATATGCTTCTCGTCGATCACACAAAAAACCTTCGACATCGCAGTTCTCCGAAAGCAGTGTTCGTCTCGTTGGACTAAGAATAGTTGGGGGGAAAGGTTGGAAGCCCGGCATTTGGAATGAGGCGGGTTGGATTGCCTTTCGACGTGAAAATGCCGGGCTTCTTGGTTAGCCGCGTTTCTTGGCAATTCAAGAAGCCCGGCATTTCAATTGTTTACCGTCTGTTCTACGTCGTTCGTTCCAAATGCCGGGCTTCTAGGTTACGCCCTTGCCGAGTTCCTGGCTTCTTTTCGTCGCTGCCTCGACCGCGCCGATCAGCGTGCCGCGGAGCGCGCCCTCTTCGATGCGCTGCAGTCCGGCGATGGTCGTGCCACCGGGACTGGCGACGCGGTCTTTCAGTGCGGCCGGGTGCTCTTTTGTTTGCAGGACCATCGCAGCCGAACCGGCAACCGTCTGCGCAGCCAGCGCCAGCGCGACATCGCGCGGCAGGCCCATCCGCACGCCGCCGTCGGCGAGGGCCTCGATCACGACGTACACGAAGGCCGGCCCGGAGCCGCTGAGACCGGTCACCGCGTCGAGATGCTTTTCGTCGACGCGGAAAGCGATTCCAACTGCCTTGAGCAATTGTTCGACCAGGTCGGCATCGTTGCCCGTCACGCCCGCGCCGAGGCTGTAGGCCGAGGCGCTTTGGCCGACGAGGCAGGGGGTGTTCGGCATCACGCGAATGATTTTTTGCGTACCGAGCATGCCGGCCAGACTGCCGAGCGTCACGCCGGCGACGATCGAGACAAAGAGCGGGCGGGCCGCGGCGTCGCGGGGCAGGGCGGTGAGCGCGCCTAGGAGCGTTTGCGGTTTCGTCGCCAGCACGATCACATCCGCGCCGCGAATCACATCGGCATTGCTCGCGGCAGAGCGAGCGCCAGGCGCGGCTTGCAGGAAGGCGTCGAGCGCGGCCGCCGCCGGATCGGCGGCGATGAGTTGTTCCGGCGCGACGAGATTCGCGGCCAGCCAGCCCCGGGCCAGCGCTTGGGCCATCTGCCCCGCGCCAATAAAGCCGATCCGCTGTTCGATCATCGTCGCGCCTGACCTTCGATGCGATGCTGGCAAAGCTTCATGCTATTTCAAACGACATTTCGGGGCAATTGAGGCGAAAACGGCCGCTCGTAGGATGGGCTGTTAGCCCGTTCACGGACGAGGTCGCACACCTTGCTTTACCGAAACGAGCCAACTCTGGTCGGGCTAACAGCCCAACCTACATTACGTGAGCCGCTAGCACTGCCTGTTCGCTCTTGACCTTTACCCTTCCACTATCCTACCATCCCGCGCTATTTTGCCGTATTGGGCGGCTGTGCAGGCGGGACGCCTACACCACAACGGATCGTCTCATGGATCGAGGCGTCACTTTCTGGCTCGCGCTCGGCGCCACTCTCTTGGCGGCGCTGGGACTGCGCATCGGCGCGGCGTTCTGGTGGCAAGGCAAACAGCATGATCCGGCGGAACTCCCCGCCAAACAGCCGTTCGGCTTCCCCGACAGCGACACTTACTGGCAACTCGGCCGCACGATCTATCGCGGTGAGCCCTATCAATATGGCGACCCGACCCTGCGGGTCTTCCGCACCCCGGGTTATCCCGGACTGCTCGCAGCAGTCTTCTTCTTCACGGGCGACGAACCGAAAGACATCGTGCCCTACATGGGCGCGCGACTGCTCGGCGCAGTCATCGGCACGCTCGTGGTCGGCATGGTCGCGCTCCTGACCTTGCAGCTTTTCAACGAGCGCGCGGCCCTCGTTGCGGCAGGCCTCGCGGCCATCGAACCACTCACCGTCGGCACGAGCATTTTCATTCTGACCGAATGCCCTTTCACCCTCTGCATGCTCGGGCAGATGTGCACGATGATCGCCGCGGAGCGCCGCGAGACCGCTTCGCAGCGCAACGGGCTGGCCTTCGCCGCGGGCATCCTCGCGGGCCTCGGCACCTTGATCCGCCCGAGTTGGTGGCTCTTCACTCCGCTCGCCGGCGCGCTCGGCACTGCATTTTCGCGCGATCGATGGCGAATGGTCTGGTTCGCGCTCGCGATGCAAGCCGGCCTGATGCTGACGATGTGCCCGTGGTGGATTCGCAATTGGCAAGAGACTGGCCGCTACGTGCCGACGAGCTTGCAAGTCGGCGCAAGTCTGTATGACGGGCTCAATCCGAAAGCGAACGGCGGCAGCGAAATGTCCTTCGTGCCCGTCTTTCGCGCCGAGCAACGGGCGTTCGACGCGCAGCACCCCGACGCGGAAGGCAACTTCGAGCTGCGTCTCGACTGGCGGCTGCGCGACGCGGCGGTCGCCTGGGCTCTCGACAACCCGGGGCAAGCCCTCGGGCTCGCGGTCGTCAAGTTCTGGCGGATGTGGTCGCCCTGGCCGAACGAGGCGGGCCTGAAAGGCAACTGGCTCGTCCTGGTCGGTTGCACGTTGACTTACCTGCCGCTCATGGCCTGCGCGGCGATCGGCGCGTGGAAGTACGGACGGCTCGGCTACGGCTATTGGCTCTGTCTGGTGCCGGCCGGCTATTTGACGCTGCTGCATTTGATCTTCGTGAGTTCGATTCGCTACCGCCAGCCGCCACTCCTGCCGCTCATGGTCCTCGCCGCCGGCGCGATCGCGGCCTGGTGGTGGCAGGAGGAACCGCTGGAGGCCCGACGCGTGAGCGAGGGAGAAGCGCCTAGTAACTCGGAACTGCAAGCCGCCTCCACCTAAACCGCGCAGCATGTTTGCCGCGGGCTATTTTTCATCGCCGAACAGCACCCTCGACCCAAGCCCCCAAGCCCCTCAAGCCCCTAACTCCCATCTTCGCCTCACTCCTCACTTTCTGTTGGACCGCTTGCCGGCGCATGCTCGCGGCGGTCGGGATTGCGCTGCTCGTCGCGGGAGGAGTGGGCGTCTATTGGTACACGCGGCTCGACGACGAGGTGAAGACTCGCGTCGAGAAAATTCTCGCCGACCAGTACCCGCAGCTGCGAGTCACCGTCGACGCGGCCCGCATCGTGGCCGACCAGGGGATCGAAATCCGCGGCATCACGATCGTCGAACCGAATCAACCCGGCCCACGGGCGACGCTTCTCGAAGTCGACGAACTCTTCCTGCACTGCTCGACGGACCTCACCGAGTTGGCCCAAGGCAATCTCAAGCTCACCCAAGTGCGCGTCCTGCGGCCGACGTTGACTGCGACGCTGCGGCCGGACGGAAGCTGGAGCCTGGCGAAGCTCTTTCCGCTGCCTTGCCTGGGAGGCGATCCAGTGCCGGCGACCGTGACGGGCGGCAGCGTGCGGCTCTTCGATCCGCAATCTAATCCATCGCGAACGTATGTGCTGCGCGACATCCAGGCGCGGATCGAACCGAGCACGGAGCCGGCGAACACCGCGGAATTCAAGTCCGGGCCGCCGCGGATGCACGTTGCGGGCTCGGCCCAAGGCGACTACCTGCGGCGGATCGATTTCGATGGGACGCTCGATCCAATCGCCGCCCAAAGCTGGCAAATGCAATTGAGCGCGGCGGACATCGATTTCTCCTCCGAGTTCGCGGCGCAGTTGCCTGCAACCGTCGCCGCGCGTCTCGCGCCATGGTTGCAATTGCGAGCGCGGGTCGATCTCGACGCGACGATCGCAAGCGACTCGGCGAAGACTCCGTGGCGATATCAACTCGACGCGCGGCTCGATCAGGGCTCTTGGAGCGACCCCGTGGCGCCGCTTCCGCTCTCGAATCTGCGCGGCAAGATGCATCTCGACCCCAGCGGCTGGCGGGTCGACGAGATGACGGCAACGAGCGGCGGCGCGGCGGTTGCGTTCTCGGCCCGCAGCACCGGCACGTCTCCGCAAAGCCCGCAGACAGTCGACCTGCAGATTCGCAACTGGCAGCTCGAGCCAGCGATGCTGACCGGCCTGCCGCCGGCCGCGAAGGAAGCGTGGGATTTGTTGCAACCGGCCGGAGTGATCGACGTGCAAGGCCGGATGCAATTCGACGGCCGCAATTGGAAGCCCGACCTGACGGTCGCCTGCCGCGACGCGTCCTTTGCCTGGCGCGATTTCCCCTATCGCCTTGCCGGCGGGCGCGGCAGCATCCTGCTGCGCGGTCGGACGCTCGACATGTCGATCCGCGCCTTCGCCGGCACCCAAGCCGTGCGCGTCGCCTGCCATGTGACCGATCCCGGCCCGAATTGGCAAGGCTTGGGAAAGACCGCCGAGACGGAAGGGCCGGTTGCCGTCGACGCCCGGCTCGTCGGCGCGCTCAAACCGACGTTGCAGGAAGTCGTGCAGTCGTTTCGCCCGCGCGGAGCAGTGACGCTGACGAGTCGATTCGACAAGGTCTCGCCGACTGCGCCGCTCAAGAGCTCGATCGTCATTGGGCTCGTCGACGGCGAAATCACCTACAACCGGTTCGCCTACCCGCTGAGCAAGCTCCGCGGCACAATCGAGCTCCGCGAAGGGATTTGGCGCTTCCGCGAACTCGTTGCCGGCAACGACAGCGGACTCGTCACTTGCAACGGCAAATGGATCGAAACGGCAAAGGGGGGCGAGCTGAGCCTGGACTTCGCCGCGACCGACGTGCCGCTCGAGGACGAGCTCCGCGACGCGCTACCCGTCGCCGCCCAACAGGCCTGGAACTCGCTGCAACCGCGTGGCACCATCGATCACCTGGCCATTGGACTACGCTACCAGGCCGGACAACCTGCTCCCCAACTGTCGATCCGAGCGCAGAAGTGGGGCGAGAAGCAGAATGTGCCCGGCCGCGCGCTCACGGTGCAGCCGCTTGCCTTTCCGTATCGCTTCGACGATGTCTCCGGCGAGCTCGAATATCGCGACGGGACGGTCGTGTTGCACAACCTCCGCGCCCGCCATGGCCGCACCGGCTGGACGGCGCAAGGACTGGCCGACCAGACGCAACAGGGTCGCAGCCGCCTACGGCTCACGCAGCTGACCGTCGACCGCCTGGCCGTCGACAACGATCTGCTGCAAGCGCTGCCCGATGGCCTGCGCGGCGGCGTGGCTCGGCTGGCCGTGGCGGGGCAAGTCAACCTGCGCGGTGGCATCGAATGGATCTTCGATCGCTCGCAAACGCCGCTGGCCTCCAACACCGTGAACCGTGCGCCGCCGACGCCGAGCGTGATGTCGAGTTGGGATCTGCAATTCGATCTCGACGAAGGCTCGCTCAGCGCCGGCCTGCCGATCGAGCACCTGCATGGCTCCGTGAGGCTCGTCGGCGCGAGCCAAGGGCAGCAGTTCAGCACGCGCGGCGAGCTCGCGGTCGATTCGCTCATCTGCCGCGGCATGCAGGTGACGCAGATTGCCGGCCCACTCTGGATCGACAACGGCGTCGTCGCGCTCGGCGCGTGGGCCCATCGCGGCGAGCAAGGCCGCCTGCCGCGGCAAATCACCGGCAAGCTCTTCGGCGGGACCCTCGCGGCCAGCGCGCAAGTCGCGCTGGTCAATGATGGGCAATTCCAGACCGAAGTCTCGCTGACGGACGCGAACCTGGCGACCGTGGCGCAGGAGCTCGCGCCGGCGCAGCGCAATTTCCGCGGACGGCTCTTCGCAGGCCTGCAACTCGCCGGCGTCGGAACCAGCGTCGACACGTGGCGCGGGCGCGGCAACATCCGCCTGCGCGACGCCGACGTTTACGAATTGCCGGTCATGCTCTCGATGCTCAAGCTCGTGCGCGTGAAAGCGCCGGATAAGACGGCCTTCACGCACGCCGACGCCGACTTCGAAGTCGTCGGCCCAAAGCTCGGCTTCCAACGGATCGATTTCGAAGGAGACGCGATCACGCTTCGCGGCAAAGGCGAGGTGACCATGGAACGTCAGATTGATTTGACCTTCCACAGCATCGTCGGCCGCACCGACGAGCAGATTCCTTACCTCTTCCCGGTCCTCGGCGAGGCCAGCCGCCAAATCCTCGAAATCCGCGTGACCGGCAACTTCGACAATCCGCAACTCGACAGCAAGGCCTTTCCGGCCCTCAAGGAGACCCTGGAGAAGATCTTCCCCGACTTGAACCGCGAGCGAGCCAACCCCTGGCTGCCGAACCGCGGCCTCCTCGGGGAACGGGCGGGAGGAACGCCGCGTTGAGTTTTGACGTTTGACGTGTTGTAGCGTGGGTTTTAACCCACGGAGATACGACGCGTTCCCTCCGTGGACTCAAGTCCACGCTACGATTCGATATTGGAGCTAGATTTAAGCAGGAGGCATTGTCATGAGCATTGGCTTTTCGTCGCTCGTATCCGGGATCGCCGGCACGCAAGCCGCGCAAACGCAAGGCGCGGACTCGATTCGCGGGCAGGACACCGCCCAACAGGCGCGGGCTCGGCAATCGGTCGATCGCGCTGCCGACGCCGCCGCCAAGACCGAAGAAGACGCCCAAGCCGGCGAGCGCGACGCCGACGGCCGGCGCCCCTGGGAATTGCAGCGCCAACCGCGCGACGCGGTCGTCGAATCGACTCCCTCCCCCAACGGCCCGCCGGTGAGCCGCGACGCGACGGGGCAGATTGGGAAGCAGATCGATCTGTCGGGTTGAGGTGCGAGTACTGGGTAGGGAGTTTTCTTCGGCAACACGCGAGACCAAGAGTACTCAGTACTTCTAAGAAATCTCGCAACTACGTCGATTCAGCAACGGTCGCCACCGTTGACGGCACACGGGCTTCTCCTCCGCCCCACAGCGTTCTCCGCGCCACGCTCCACCAATCTTTCTCCTCGAGCTTGTGGTACGGCGAGTCGGCCGGCAGCTTCTCGCGGAGCCAGGCGTCGGCCGCTTCGAGGTGATGGTAGGGCATCATCGGCACGAGATGATGCAGCGCGTGAAAGCGGATCGAGAAAGGGAAGAGGAGCAGCGTGAGCGGATCGTGACCGACGTAGTTGCACGAGTCGCGGATGTGGGCATCGATGTCGCTCGCTTCGCCGTGGCTTTCGAAATGATGGTCGCCGAGTTGCCGCATTTGGTTGAGCACCAGCACGCCGAGTGCGAGCGAATAGAACAGCACTAGCCGGGTCCAATCCGTAAACCCCAACGCGACCCACGCGAGCATCAAGATCGCCCGCAGGCAGCAGAGCCATTCGACCGCGGCGATCGACCAGCGATCCTGAGCCGTCAGTCGGCGCTCGTAGCGCCAGTTGAGCGTCAGCGATGACGCGTGGACCAGCACCCATTCCCGCAGGTCGGGATGCAGGTAGGTGAACGGCACCAACAAGAACCGCAGAAAGACGACTAACGGGAAGATAACTATCTGCAGGGCGTAAAAAAGAATGCCGCCCAAGCTGCCCGGCGCGAAGACGTTCACGACATATTCGGGATCTTCCAGCTTGCCGTACAGGCGTTGGCTGTGATGATCGCGATGGTGGCGCGTGAAGAAGGGCGAGGGCGACAATATTACGACACCCGCCAGCAAATTCCACGCGACCTTAAACGGTTGCATCTCCTCGTGGCTCAAGTGGGCGACCTCGTGCACGAGCGAGCCCAGCCGATAGAGCCAGAACACGGCGATCGGAAAGGCGATCGCTTGCTGCCACGAGCCGAGCGGCATGAAGAGAAAGATCGATGCCGATCCGTACGCCAAAACAAGGCTGATCGCGAAGTCAAACCAGAAAGTCGCCGGATCGACGGCAAAAAAATTGACGGGCGAGTCCTGAAGCGAACGCCGCGCTTCATTCACCCAATTCGCCGATGAATTAATGAGCTTTCCCCTTCCCCTCGAAAGGCGAGAGCCCTTCGAAATCTCTGCCCTAATGGCTACGAATCCCCCTGCATAACCCTGCTTGCACCAAGTATCGTACAGCAGTTCGCAGAATTGGCCAACGGAATTTCCGCCATCTTTACGGGAATCCCCCAGCCGCAAACCAGCCAGGCCTGCGCGCCTAATCGTTCTAAATCGACGCGTCCCGATAGGGAGACAAGAAATAACGAAGCCCGGCAACTTGCGCGACGCGCGGGGCAATACGCTGCGCGCTAAAAATGCCGGACTTCGTATTCTGGTCTGCTGTATTCTGGTCTGCTGCGAGAATCAGCGCGTCTCTTCGACCAATCGTCAGGCCTGCATCGACATGATCCGCTCCAGCGTGGCGACGTGGCTGCGAGTTTGAGGCAATAACAGGCTTCTGACATACGAACGGCACTCCAGCGGAATGTTGTCATTCTTCGCCGCGGTTTCGTAGTCGTTGACGCCTTGCTGCTCGCCGAGCTTGAGCGCTTGCAGGGCCGAAGTCGACCCGAATGCGCCGGCAGCGCTCTCAACAACGCCTGCGAAGGCGCCCCAGCTGCCGGAGTCGACGTCTGGCTCGCCCCCACATTCCAGAACGAATTGACGCAGGACCTGCGCGGCTCGCAAGTGCTCGCCGCGCAGGCGTTCGAGCTCATCCCATCCGTGCGCGCCGTTCACGCGGGAGATTGCCTGCTGATAAGTCTCCGCGGCAGCCATTTCCCCACGCAACAAAGCATTGAGAGCTTCCGTTTGAGCGCTTGTCATGACCGTTCCTCCTGAATGTCGTTTGTCGTAAGTGGTTGGGAACTTGGGGCCGGCCGACACTCCGCGAATACTTCGTCGTCGCTTAGGGCTTCGGCGCGGCTGCACGTTCCGCGTCTTCGACGTCGCGCTTCTCCTTCAAAATCTTTTCCGCTTCGGCGCGTTCGACGTCGTTGAGTTCGCGTTCTTTATCTTGAACCTTTTTGCTGGCGTCGCGTGCCGCGTCGTCGACTTCACGCGCCTTGTCCTTGATACGGTCGGCGGCATTCTGCTCCGCCTGGCGGAGGTCTTTTCGTTCTTCGAGCGGCGACTTGTTGCAGCCGACCCAGAACGCGCCCGTGATAATGGCCAATCCAACGATGAATAGATCGCGCATGGCGAAGTTCCTTTCGTAATGCTTGTCGGAGATCCTTCGGCAAATCCGCGGCCGAAGGGTAAAGAGCCGTTCCCGCTCGCCAGCATGAAATGCAAGTAATGCGCCAGCGCGGGCTAGAGGGTGACAATAGGCGGCGCGACCGATCGTACTTTCCGCGCCTTGCCGCGCGATAATTGCCCGTGACGACAGGAGTTACAGAGATTCAAAGCAGTGCGTGACCTGCCCGCTCAAAGGCTGTTCGTTAGCGCTCCCCTATGAATGTCGACACTCTCTCCACTGCGTTCAGCGCGACCATTTTGGCAATGTCCCTTCCAAATAGGGGCGGACATCCAACCGCAAAATGGGACAGGGTGGACAACTCGCCGCTTTTACCTCTTCGCGTTCCAGATGACGGGCATACCTTTCTGCGCGGTGGCAATCGCCCCAGCCGCTCGCTAGACTAATCCCCTGTTCGCCGCACACATCCTTTCCCCCGAGGAGCGCTCTATGTCGCACGGTTCATCGCGTCGTCGTTTCTTGCAGACCGCCGCCGGAGCGGTTGCAGTCGGAGCGGTCACGCCCTACATCTTCACAGGCTCGAACGCGGTCGCCGCCGACGCGCCGGCCAAGAGCCCCAATCGCCGCCCCGTGCTGGGTTGCATCGGCACCGGCGATCGCTGGATGGCCGTCGGCCCGCAAGCGATGCAGTTCGCCGATTGCGTCGCCGTGTGCGACGTCGACGCCAACCACATGGCCGAAGGCAAGGCCAAGGTGCAACAGGTCCAAGGCAAGAAGTCAGGCAACGCCGAAGTCGCGACGTTTGAGAACTATCAAGACCTGCTCGCCCGCAAGGACATCGAAGTCGTGACGATTGTCACCCCCGACCACTGGCACTCGAAGATCGCCATCGAAGCGCTCAAGGCCGGCAAGGATGTCTACTGCGAGAAGCCGCTGACGCTCACGATCGACGAAGGCAAGCAGATCATCAAGGTGCTGAAAGAAACGAAGCGCGTCTTCCAAGTCGGCACGCAGCAGCGCAGCGAGATGGGCCTGATGTTCCTCAAGGCCGTTGCCCTGTGCCATGCCGGGCGTCTCGGCAAGATCCAGAAGGTCAGCTGTGCGATCGGCGGCGCGCCTGCTTCGCCGCAATTGCCCAAGGTCGCCGTGCCGTCGGGCCTGAATTGGGACATGTGGCTCGGCCAATGCCCGATGACCGATTACGTCTCGAAGGCCGGCAACGGCAAGTATCCCTTCAGCCGGACGCACTACGAATTCCGCTGGTGGTACGAATACTCCGGCGGCAAGATGACCGACTGGGGCGCGCACCACGTCGACATCGCGCAGTGGGCGATCGGCGCGCAGAACACCGGCCCCTCGAGCGTCAAGGGCACGGCCAAGCACCCCGTGCCACTCAAGGACGGGGTGCCGACGGAAACCGATCGCTATAACGCGGCGACCGAGTTCCTCGTCACCTGCATGTTCCCCGGCGACATCGAGTTGACCATCCGTCACGACACCGACAACGGCATCCGCATCACCGGCGACAAGGGCGAGATCTTTGTCAGCCGCGGCTCGCTCGTCGGCAAGCCGGTCGATGAGCTCAAGGACAACCCGCTGCCGGCCGATGCCCTGACCAAGCTCTATAAGGGCAAGAACCCCGGCAACCACATGGGCAACTTCTTCGAGTGCACGGTCGATCGCACCGACCCGATCAGCGACGTCTACACGCACCATCGGGCCATGTCGACCTGCCACCTCGCAAACATCGCGATCCGCCTGGGCCGCGAGCTCAAGTGGGACGCCAAGGCCGAGCAGATCGTCGGCGACGACGCGGCGAACGCCTGGCTCAAACGCGAGCAACGCGCGAAGTACGCGATTCAAGCCTAGTGTTGGAGTCCGGCTTTAGCCGGTTTCAGAATCTACGAGCGACTCTTCGTAGCGTGGGATTTATCCCACGGAGGGCAGACCCCTTTCGGCGTCAACTCTCCGTGGGCTGAAGCCCACGCTACGATTCATTACGCCCACGCGTCGGCGAGTTCCGCGGCCAGCTCATCCAGGGCGTTGAGCTGCGATTCCATCGAAGCAAAGAGGGCATCGGTTTCGGTCGAGCCATCGGAAGTGCCGGTCGAGTTCGCCGAGCTATTCGCCGTCGCTCCGTTCGAGCCCGAGCTCGCGGTGAAGAAAGCGACGTTCATTGCGTTGCCCGTCGGCGTCGAGTCGCCACTGTCGGTGACGGGCGCATCGTCGGTGACGGTCGCGTCCAACGCACTGCCTGCCGCAGCGCTGTTGGAAACGACTGCGCCCGTCACTCCCGAATTGTTGCCGGTATTGCCGGCCGTCGCAAAGTAGCTGCCTCCGAACGAGCCGGCCGTGGCTCCCCCGACCGCCGCGCCGCCTGCGATGCTTGCCGCCGCGGGGACGCCGGCCGAGGTAACTTTTTCGATTCGGATCGCGTCGGCGCTCACATAGCCGTTGGCATTGTTCGTGAGCTTCACCGTGAGAGTCGTGCCGGTGATCGTGACCGTGCCCAGATTGAACCAGTTGCTGCCGTCGGCGGTGAGGCCGGTCGGCGCGAGCCGTTGATTCACCACTGTGTTCTTCAGCACGGTGCTCCCGCTGGTGATCGTAAACGGCGAGTTCGTCGCGTTGGTGCTGGCATTCACCCAGGTCGCGGAGACTTTGTACTGGCCAGCGGTGAGCCCGGTGAAGCTCCAGGTCGCGGCGACCCCGCCCGTGCCTTTGGCGACGCGCAAGGCGTCGGCGTCGCGGCCGGCGTTGGAGATGGCGGTCCAGGTGCCAACGGTGCTGAAACCAGTCGCGCCGTTGTCGATGATCTTCTTGGTGACCGCGGTAGCCACCGTGCCGGTCAGTTGAATCGCGAAGCTCCCTTCGCTCGCGTCGTTGCTGGTCACAATCAGTGCGCCACTGAAGGTTCCGGCAGCCGTCGCACTCAGCTTGACGCTGAAAGTGGTCGAAGCGCCGGCTGCCAACGTCGTTGAGCCGAACCCCGACACGAGCGTGAAACCGGCCGGCATGTTGCCGGCGACGAGCTGCGTCAGGGTGAGCGTGGCATCGCCGTCGTTTTTGACCGTGAAGGTCTTCGTCACCGCGGTCCCGACGTTCGTCGAACCGAAACTCACGCTGCTCGAGTCGTCGACCATGTTGGTCGTGCCTTGCAGGATCGTGATCTCCGGCGAGGTCGACGGCGCGGAAGCGGCCGGAGCAGTGCCGGTCACCGTGTATTGCCCGACGTTGCCGTAGGCGCCCGTACTGTGCACCGAAACGTAATAGGTGCCGGCCTCGACCGAGGCGCTCAGGCTCGCGCCGAGGGTGCCGGTGGGGTTGGCCGAGACGATGACCGTGCCGCTCGAATTGCGGAGCTCGACGATCGCGTCGAGGTTCGCGCCGATCGACGCCACATTGACCGAGAAGCTGACATTGCCGCCGGCCGTCGTGAAGCTGAAGTAGTCGACGTCGTTGTTCTGCGCTACGACGCCCGAGCCACTCAGGTTGTTGCCCGAGCGCGTGAAGGCGGTCGCGCCCGTCGTCGAATTGGCATGGTCGTCGGCGCGATAGCCAAAGCCGTTCGTCGAGCCGGCGAGAATCGCCATGTCGTCCTGAAAGGTCGTGCTGCTGGTGCTATTCGCGCCGTTGTTCCAGGTCGTCACGGTGGCGTAGTAGCTGACGCCCATGATCGGGGCCAGGCTCGCGGTGCCCTGGTTATATTCGGCCGTCTTGGTCGTGCCGTTATAGGTGCTGTGGTGGAGCAGGCCGAAGGCGTGGCCGGCCTCGTGCGACACTGCTTCGGCAGTGTAGCGCGCATTGCCGTTGCCGAGCTGCGCCGTGAAGGCAAAGGCGACGTTCGTGATGCTGTTCGTGAAGCTGTTGATATACGACACGCCGCCGGCGCTCGAACCGTACCAATCCTCGCAGCTGCCGCCGATCGCCACCTTCAGCGTCCGGCCGTTCGTCAGGTTGCCCGGATCGACCGTCGTCACATTGATGTTGAACGGGGCATAGTCCTCGGCGACGCGGGCCCAAATCTCTTGAATGTTGGCGATCTCTTGAGCGCTGAAGGTCGTCGCATCGCCGTCGATGTCGTAGACCGGCGTCGAGACATTCGTGAACGAGCCCCAGGTACCGGTCGTGCTGCCGTTGAAGTCGAGCACCAGCGTATACGCGCAGCCCGCGCGGCTATTCAGGGCCGGCAGCGCCGTCAAAGGGCTGAGCGCGCCCGCGGCCGCCGGTCCGCTGCCTGCCGTCGAGCTGGCTTGCGAGACGAGCGCGTCGAGACCTTGGCCGGAGCAGATGGGGCAGTTGCAGAGCGTCTGCGACGTTTCCTGCCCGCCGTCGCCGGTGTCGTTTGGCGTAGCCGACATCAAGTCCCGCGGCTCGAGAGACTCCGCCCGCAAAGGGCCGCGGCGTGTCTTACGCGGCGTGTGGTTCGGGCGGCGCGAGGAGCGGCGACGGCAAAGCATGGACGAACACCGGAAACGGCATAGGAACAGGCAAACAACGCCACGACAGACCGCGAGAACCGCGGCCAGTCGCGAGTGCGACAAGGCAACTGAAACCTAGGTCGCGTTTTTCCCGGCGTCAAATTTGCGTGTCGATTCGTGTCGCTGCGGTTTGCCGAACCGCGTAGAATGGACGAGTGCCGACCCTTCGAGCCGGTCTCGCCTGCGAGCCGTAGTGATTATGTTGACCCGTTTCGCACGCAAGACCGGCCAGATTCCAAGACTCTCCGACATTCACATTTCGTGACGAATCGACTTTCAAACCGCTGCTACGACGGTTCGGCGGGAGCCTCGCCCTCCCGACTGGCGCTCGCGCTGGCGATGTTGTTTTTTTGCATCACGCCGCTGTTGGCCGTCGACGACGTTCAATTCGAGCGGAATGGCGTGAGGCAAAAACTGGTCGGCAAGGTGCTGGTCGCCGCCACCGACGGCGGGCTGCTGCTCCAAACGCCCGACGGTGTCCTGTGGGACCTCAAGGCCGGCGAGGTCAAAGCGCGCCGCAGCGACGATGCTCCCTTCAAACTCCTGACGGCCGAAGAGCAAAGCGAAAAACTGCTCGGCGAGTTGGGCGCCGGCTTCCAGGTCCGCAAGACGGCCCACTACGTCATCTGCCACAACACGTCGAAGCATTACGCCGACTGGTGCGGATCGCTCCTCGAGCGGCTCAATCGGGCCTTCTTCGCCTATTGGGACAACAAGGGCTTCAAACTGGCCGAGCCGAAGTACCCGCTCGTCGCCCTCGTCTTTGCCGATCAGGCGTCGTACGTGAAATATGCCGAGACGGAACTGGGCGATTCGGCGACGAACGTGCTCGGCTATTACAGCCTGCGGACGAATCGCGTCACGATGTACGACCTGACCGGCGTGCAAGTCTTGCGGCAAGAAGGGGCAGGGCGGGGCTCGCCGGAAGAGATCAACCGCCTCCTTTCGGACCCGAAGGCCGAGCGGATCGTCGCCACCATCATCCACGAGGCGACCCACCAGCTCGCCTTCAATAGCGGCCTGCACGCGCGTTACGCCGACATCCCGCTCTGGTTCAGTGAAGGGGTCGCGACCTACTTCGAAACACCCGATCTCGCGAGCGTCCGCGGCTGGAACACGATCGGCGCGGTGAACCCCGTTCAGCACGCCCGTTTCAAAGACTATCTCACTCGCCGCCCCGCCGGCTCGCTCGCCAACCTGCTCGCCGACGCCTCGCGCTTCCGCAACGGCGCAACGCAAGAGGACGCCTACGCCGAAGCCTGGGCCCTGACCTATTTCCTCGCCCGCACCAAGCCCGACCTCTACCACAAATATCTTCGCCAGATGGCGGCCAAATCGCCCCTCGTGCTCGACACGCCCGAGGACCGCATTCGCGACTTCCGGTTGATCTTCGGGGCGGACGTGGGGAAGTTCGACGCGGAGTTTGTGAGGTGGATGGAAGGGGTGAAGTAGGCTCGACCTGGTTGCTCGTCACTTTCCTAGGAGATCGTGGACTATGTCGTTTCGTCACGTTCTACTCCCTTGGTTTGCGTTCGTCGTCGGCGTCATGGGAATCGTCTCCGCCGCGCCGGCCGAAGATCTCGCCCTCCCCAAGACCGATGGCTACTTCCGCCTGACGAACAAATTCCTCGAAGGCAAACGCTACCTCGACGTCTACGGCACGGAGCCGTTCGCGCCGCATATGGCGGAGGCGAAGGAGGCGGCGACGACGGGGCAGATGTGGAAGTTCGTGCCGATCGAGGGGCAGCAGGGCTATTTCCGCCTGACGAACCGCTTTCTCGAAGGGAAGTTTTTTCTCGATGTCACCGGCGACACTTTCAAGCCGCAGATGGTCGCTGCCGACGGCGCCGTGACCACGGGCCAGATGTGGAAGCTCGTGCCGCTCAAGGACCAGCCGGGCTATTATCGCCTGACGAATCAGTTCCTCGAAGGCAAGCGCTATCTCGACACCTACGCCGACCCCTTCGAAGTACACATGTCGGACAAGCTCGACCCGGTGCTCACCGGCCAGATGTGGAAGCTGACGCCGGTGAAGCCATGATTTGGAGTCGCTACTCCCTTTGTCTCGTGGGCCTGCTTCTCATCGCCGGCCTGGGCGTAGTGTGGTGCGTCGGCCCCTACCTTTACCACCCGCCGTTCGGCATTGAAATCTGCCCGCCTTGGCAAGACCAAGTAAAGTGGCACTACACCTGGATGGAATGGCATTACAGCGACACGGGAGAGGCGAAGGCCCTCGCGCATCGCGATGCCCTGGTGCAATTGGGCGACGCAGCCATTCCGGAGTTGCTCGAAACGGCAGCCCTCGCATCGCCAGTCTACTTCCGCCGGCGCGCAGCAGGTATCCTCCAAAAGATCGGACCGAACGGCGAAGCCGCTCTGCGAACGATGCTTGCCAATCCGCCCGTCGACGAGCGGGTAACACCCGAGGACATTCGCGGACGACTCCATCGGGCTCTGTTCTCTGTCTTTCACGACGAACAGGCCTTTTTCGATTGGCTCGACTATGCGCAGGCTCGCGGCAGCTTTGCTCTCGAAGACGAATACCAATGGGAAGCCAATCTTCCAAGTTGGCACAACGACTACGGACCACCGAATTCTGTGAAGAGCGGCGCCAGCTGGGTCATCAATCCCGAGTATGTCGCCTGGTGCCGCGAACATCGGGCAGAGCTAAGCTGGTTTTGGGATCGTTAGCCTCACGATCAAGAAGAGCAGCCCCATGATTGGCCATCGACATTGGATCCTATTTGGTTTGCTGCTCATCGCCGCTTGCTCGCCTCCGCCCGCAGCGGCGGAAATTCAGACCGAGCGCCGCGAATTCTTCGATGGCCGGTACATCGTGATCTTGCAGACCTTGGGAAAGGCAAACACAGCCTTCGATTCCAACTCCCAGAGCAGCGGCAATACGATCGAGCGCGAATGGGTGCAAATCCGCTGGAACGTGAACAACCAGGCGGAAAACACGCTCGTGATCGACAAGGGCGAGCTGACCGTGAACGGCAAAAGCCATGGCGCGGTCACACCCGGTTCAGAGATCAAAGTCGACCCCGAGGGCAAAGTGACCGTGAAGCCGCTGGAGAAGACGTAACTTCGACACGATGGCCGTGATCGAAGCCAAGAGAATTACAACTTCCAGTCGAAGGCCATCAATAAGAAACCACGGATGGCACGGAGCACACGGATGGGTGTGAGACCATCCGCGACTTCCGTGGCATCCGTGGTTGAACTTCTGCAATCCGCGGCGGACTATTGGCCAACGACTTGCGGCTTGATCGGCTCCCCTTCGACCCGGACCACGACCCCTTGCAACACGATCGTCTCGGGCTTCAAGGTCGCGAGATACGCCGGATCGACGGGGTGCTCGTCGGCCGCGACCAGGACGACCATGCCGGGTTTCACCCGTTGGGCGAACTCCTGGGCGGTGAGCTTTTTTCCCCGCGCGGTGAAGATGTCGATGTCGCGAAACGCGGGCCGGTACGTGCTTTCCATCAGCAGGCCGTCGTCGGTCGGAGTCGTCTCACGGATCTCGAGTCCCTCCTTGTCGATGGTGAAAACCGTGAAGATCCGCGGCGGCGGCGCCTTGGAAAGTTTCGGTTGTTCAGCCCAGGCATTCGCGGCGTTCAGGAAAAAGAGAGTGATTCCGACAAGGGCGAACTGAATTTTGGTCATGGCAAGGACTCCGGCAAAAGGCCGCGAGAACTTCCATTCGCCCGCGGGACCGTCCCCCGCAAGTGACGATTGGCATCTTCTCGCTCGCCCATTACTAACCGGTTCGCCGCGAAAGGTTACAGGCCGGAAAAAGAATTTCGCAACTGCTGCGAAAATAGCCCGATTACGACCCCACCGCCTCGAACAATCGGCGGATTTCGTCGTCCAGTTCTTCGGTCGAGTCGACGGTCGCGGCGACCTCCGCGCGGAGCAGGTCGCGCCACCGCTGGCGGAGCCGGTGCAAGGCGACTTTCACCGCTCCGGCCGTCATTCCCAACCGCTCGGCGGTAACCTGTTGCGGGCGAGAGTCGTCGCCGGCCAGAAAGTCCTTCAGTTCCGCGAAGAGGATTTCCTTGCCCGCCGCCCGATAGTCCTGCTCGAGGTTCGCCAGCGTGCGGTCGAGGACCGTCAGGGCCCAGCGCCGCTCGAAAATCCGGTCGGGCGTGAGGAGGTCGGCCGGCTCGTGCCGGTAGCGCTCTTCGCCTTGCTCGAAATCGAGGGCGACGTGCATTGCCCCACCGCCGCGCTTCTCCGCTCGTTCGTGCCGCCGCGCGTTGGCGACGTAATTCTTCAACGCCGCCAGCAAGAACGAGCGAAAGCGGCCCCGTTCGGGGTCGGCGGCGCTGAGCCGTCCCAGGTCGAACAGGTACGCGAAGAAACCCTGCGTGTGATCGGCGGCCGTGTGGCAATCGTCTCCTTGCCGCCGGAGGAACGCATAGAGGGGATACCAATAGCTCTCGCAGAGCGCAGCCAGCGCGCGGGCCGCGTCCTCTTCGTTGGCCAGCTCTTTCGGCTTCGCCTGCGCGCGGAGAACCAGACTCCACTGGGTCGTGGCAAAGCGATCGTTCTGGCCGCGCGAAATTGTTGGGTCATCGGGCATTGGCAGCAAGCCGTACGATGACTGACTTCAGGCCGACAACATTCACTCTCCGTGGACTGAAGTCCACGCTACGATGCGCGATTACTTAATCTCCCGCACCTTGATATTGCGCCACCGCACTTCGAACGGCCCGGCGCCCTTGGCGATGCCGTGCACCTGCAGGGCGATGAAGCCGGAGGCTTGCTTGGTCTTCTCTTCCTTCAGATCGGCGACCGGCACGTCGTTGACCCAGGTCTTGATCGAGGTCCCCTCGCACAGAACGCGGTACTTGTTCCACTCGCCCTTCTTGAAGGCCTTGTTCGCAGCCTCGTTCTTGCGCGATTCGTCGCTGCTCAGCCAGCCGAAGGGTGTCGCCTCGCCGTAGATGAAGCCGGCCATGCCGTCGGTCGAGATCTCAACCTGCGGGCCGTGCACGCGGCCGTTGTCGCGCTCCTTGATGCTGGCCGAGCGGATCTGCACGCCGGAGTTCAGCGCGTCGTCGACCTTCACTTCGAAGGTCAGCTCGAAGTTGCCGTAGTCCTTGTTCGTCGCCAGGAAGGAGTTCGGGCTCCCTTCGTTTGTCTTGCCGACGATCGTGTCCCCTTCGACGCGATAAGTCGCCGTGCCGTTCTTTTGCGTCCAGCCCTCGAGGTTCTTGCCGTTGAAGAGATTGACCCAGCCCTCCTCCTTGTCGGCGGCAAAGGCGGAGCAGGGGAGGGCGGCGGCAAACAGGCAGGCAATGGAAAGCGACGCAGCAATTCTCATGGGAGGACTCCGAGATGTGGGACGGTGGGATACAATGGGACGCGGCCTATTTTCGTGTGCCAGTGGGCCGAGTGCAACCGCGGTAGGCTTCGATGGAATTCACCTACAAGATCGCGCTGGAAGACCTCGTCGCGTTCAATCGCTTTTTGCTCGATCGATCTTCGTTAATGCGGGTCGCCTTTTTCACCGCGTGGCTCGTCGTGCCATTCTTATGCTTGATTAGTTTCCTGGCACTCGTCGCGATCGACGGCTATTCGAACGTCACTTTATTCCTGGCTCTCGTGGGCGGGCTTTTTTTGGTTGTTTTCCCGCTGCTCTTTCCGCTCATCCACGGCCCCCTGATAAGTTTTTATCTGCGCCTGTACATGTCCAGCCTCGACCTGCGGGGCATGGTGGGGGCTGCGACGCTCATCTTCACCGACGAGAGCGTGCTCGAAGTCACGGAACGAACCCGCTCCGAGTACCCCTGGAAGTCCATTCTCAGCGTCGAGACGACTGACGATCATGCCTTCCTGTTCGTCACTGGAATCTCCGCACTGGTGCTCCCGCGAAAAGGCTTTGCCGATGAGAGCCAATTCTACACGGCGAGAGATTTCGCCCTGTCGCGATTCAAGGCTCAAGGAGGCCCCAACAACGAAAAAACCATGCCCGAAGAAGGCTTCGGGCACGGTTGACGTTTCTTACTTGCGTTGTTCGAGGACTACTGGTTGAAGTACTCCACCACATAACCCTTCGCGAGCGGGCTGTAGTAGATCGCGCCCCCTTCGAAGTTCTGGCCGTCGGCGTTGCGGATCGTGTCGTAGACGTACGCGTCGCCGGTCGGCAGGCCGAGCAGGCCCTGGGCGTTGCCGAGCGAATCGTACTTCGCGAAGATCCCGCCCGTGACTGTCGTTTCGCTCGTTTGCGACGCCGTGGTAATCCGAAAGAGCACGCCGCTATCGATGGGGACCGCAGTCACGACGATGGTCGGACCGGCCGCCTTCGCCGACACCGAAACCTCCGATTGGCCAGGGCTCCCGATCAAGTCGCCAGCAAAGGCGGCGACGGGCACGAGGGCGACGACGAAGGCAGCGACCAACATTTGCGCACGAAAAGTGAAACGAGTCATGGCGAACATCCTTAAGGCTAAGGTGGCATGGCTTGGACCTGGGCGACTGTTCGAATGACCGTCGCTGATCCCGATGTTGGCAGAGCGGATTGCTGAAGGAATCGTTACGAAGAATTTGTGCGGAGGATCGTTGCGTTCGGAGGAACGTGGATCGAACGATTGATACGCCGCCCCTGGACAGAAAGCGGACCGCGGTGCGGAATCTTCTGAGAGTTTTTTTCCAATGAATATGTACAAATGAATATATAGTGATATAATTACCACTACATCACCGCGGTGGCGGTGCGCGCCGGGCGGAGCCGCGTAGAGTTTGTGCGGAAACGATTGCGCGCAATTTTTTTTCTTCGCGGAGCAATCCGATGCGTTTCGAAACAATCCGAAACCGGCGGGCCTGCCGGACCGCGAAACGCGGCTACGATCGGGCGAAGGGACTTACGACTGCCACTTGTTGTCACAACTACTCAACGACCGCCAGCAAACACCTCGACTTACGACGACCATACGATGTCAGTGATGCTCCCGATCCAAATGACCTGTAAGGAGTTATCAATATCGAGGTCGCGCAGCCTGCGAAAACGACGACAGCCGCAATCGACCCGTTTCGATTGCGGCTGCGTTCTACTCGCAGAGAGAGATTTTTTACTCGCCGAAGTAGTGCACCACGTAGCCTTGGGCAAGCTGGCTCCAGTAGATCTGCCCGCGCTCGAAGTTCTGGGCCTTGGTATGTCGCTTCACGTCGTGGATGTAGGAGTCGCCGGTCGGAAAGCCGAGGCGACCGTGGGCACCACCGACTTCGTCGTACTTCTGCATGATCGCGCCGAGGACGGCCGAGGTTTCGCCTTTTCGGGGGGCCGAGTTGTTGCGGAAGATAATTCCATTGTCGAAGCGGATCGCCGTCCCGTACGTGTTCAGGCCGGGGGCTGTCGCTTTCACATACGCTTCGTCCATTTGGGCCTTGCCGAGGACCAGGCGATGGCGGCTCCACGAGTCCCAGGTGCTTTGATAAATCGCCTTGTGCCCATTCCCGACGTCGGGCGAGTGAGTGAACGGGCTCAGCGGGCTGCCGGCGTAGGTCGCGACCGGAATCAGACCGGAGATGACCAGGGCGGCGATCGCGATTTGCGTAAGGGAAAGGCGGGACATGGCGATTATCCTTGGTCCGGAGTCGTTTGGTTAGCGGGCTGTTTGGCCCGATAAATGCAGAGCGGATTGCGCGAAGAAACGTTACCAAGGCGAACCAATTCGCCTAAAATCGCAGTCAGGACCGCTTCCGATTGCGGGCAAGGGCGGTTGGTTGCAAAACGCAAGCGAGAGAGAGGAAATGCCGCTGCACCTATACTCCGACGTCTATGCCTCCGGATCCGTGCCGGAGGACTGGACTCCCAATCGGGGCGGCGCGTTAAAATACCCAGTGCGAAATGGGCAAGTGCTGCATTACCTTCGCGAGTTGCTCGGTGGAAAATGGCAGAAGGTGATCAAATGTGGTAACACCGGTGAGGTACACTATTTTGAGCACAGCTCGGGCCAGGTGGCCGGTGTAAAATTCTTCCCCAGCAAGATGAGTAATGAATAAGACGATCGACCTATCCGAACTTCTTTCGGCGCAGCATAGCCGCGGACCGGGGCGGCTTGGGCTTTTTGCGATCCTAAGCCTCGGTGTGACGGAGTGCCTCGCCAGTGGTTCGATCGACTCTACGGATGCGACGCGGCTCTTCTTCAATGCCCAGAATTGTCTCTACGTACGGAAGTCGTTGCGCGACGAAATGGCCGACAAGATCATGAGTCATGGGGTGCAACTGCAAGACCTGTTCGATGTCTTGTCAGAGCGTGAAGCCCGCAAGGAATATCAGCGCGAACTCGGCACGATTCGGGGCTTGTGCCTGCAACTGCTCGATCAACATCAGTTGGTTGCGTAGTGCCGCGTATTGCCGCAACGCTAATTGCCGGGTTATCATTCTCGGTGTGCTCACGACCATTCCCGCCTGAATTCGCCTCTCCCGCCTTTCGGAGCCCACGCATGTCGCGGCCCACAACTAACAACAATTCTCCCAACCGCCGCAACTTTCTCGGAACGAGCGCCGCCGTCGCGGCCGGCGGCGCAGTGCTCGGCTCGCTGGGACTCGCCCGTAGCGCGCATGCGGCCGGTAGCGACATCATCAAGATCGCCCTGATCGGTTGCGGCGGTCGCGGGACAGTCGCGGCACAAGACGCAGCGCAAGCCGACCCGGGCATTCGCCTGACCGCGATGGCCGACCTCTTTCCCGATCGCCTGGCCTCGAGCCGCAAGACGCTGCAAGACAAGCTCGGCGAGAAATATGCCGTGGCCGACGACCATTGCTTCACCGGCTTCAATGCCTATAAGCAAGTGATGGAGAGCGACGTCAATGTCGTGCTCCTCACCACGCCGCCGCACTTCCGCCCGATGATGCTCAAGGCGGCGATTGCCGCCGGCAAGCATGTCTTCTGTGAGAAGCCTGTCGCAGTCGACGCCCCCGGTTGCCGCAGCGTCTTCGAGACTGTCGAAGAGGCGAAGAAGAAAGACCTGAGCATCGTCAGCGGCCTCTGCTGGCGCTATGACCTCGGCGTCCGCGAGACGATGAAGAAGATCAAGGACGGCGCGATCGGCGAGATCCTGTCGATTCAGGAGAACTATCTCACCGGCACGCTCTGGCAAGTGCCGCGCACGCCGAAGATGAGCGAGATGGAATACCAGTGCCGCAACTGGCTCTACTACACCTGGCTCTCCGGCGATCACATCGTCGAGCAGCACATCCACAGCCTCGACAAAGGCCTCTGGCTCAATAACGACAATCCGCCGGTCGCCGCGTACGGTCTCGGCGGTCGCCAGGCACGGACCGGCCCGGAATATGGCAATGCCTACGACCACTTCGCCGTCGTCTACGAATTCCCCAACAACGTGAAGGTCCACTCCTACACGCGGCAGATGGCCAAGTGCTGGCCCGAAGTCGAAGACCACGTGATCGGCACCAAGGGCCGGGCCAAGGTGCTCGACAACTCAATCACCGGCGAGACGAGTTGGAAGTACAGCGGCCCGAAGCCGAACATGTACAAGGTCGAGCACGACGAGCTCTTCGCCGGCATCCGCTCGGGCAAGCACCTCAACAACGGCACCTACATGACCCGCAGCACGCTGATGGCGATCATGGGCCGCATGGTCTGCTACACCGGCAAGCGGCTCACTTGGGACGAGTGCCTGAACTCGAGCGAAGACCTCACGCCGCCAACCTACGAGTTCGTCGACATCCCGGTGCCGGAAATCGCCGTGCCGGGCGAGACGAAGTTCGCGTAGAGTACGGAGCGGGTAGGGTAGGTCGAGCGGATCTCTTTCGAGCCGTCGCCCACCATGTCCGCATTGACTCTTCGCGGAGCGCCGATCGCCAAGACCCCGCGAGCCCCACCACCGTCGAGTGACACAACCATGTCTCTAGACGATGGTGGGGCTCGCTCCTACTTTGGCCTGCGGTGCTTATGGCTTCGATAGACTTCAAAACCTGGCGGGCCGCAAAGCGCGACATCGCTCGACCCACCCTACGAGATCGGCAGCTAGATCTTCATCACCTTCCGCTGCTCCTCGATCTGCTCGATCGAGTAGAGCTTGCCCTTGCCGCTGCCGGGGCAGGACTCGCAGGTCGCTTTCCAATCGGCCGGTGTCTTGAGGTTTGAGTCCCAGAAGGGCCAGGTTTTGCACTGGCGAGGGCGGGCGGTGTAGACGGTGCAGCCGCGTTTCTCACCGTCGAAGAAGACGCAGTCGCCATTGGGAAACTCCACCAGGCTGCGCCGCATGCCGACCTTGCGGACGTAGAGCTTTTCGAACTTGTCCACGTCGCCTGCGGTGACTACTTCCGCCAGCGCGGCGATTTCTTCCTCGTTGACCCACACATAGCCCGGCGCGCCGGTGCAGCAGTCGCCGCACTGGGTGCAGGTGAACTTGAGGCCATCCTTGTACCAGGGTTCGCCGGCCATGGAGGATTCAGGGAAGGAGAGTTCGGGTTCAGCGAGATGATCTGCCCGCATTAGACCACCAACCCCGCGGGTCATCTAGCCGGTCTCGCTTGCGAGCCGCGACGACGGCACTCCGGCTCGCAAGCGAGTCCGGCTAGAGAGCCTTCTCACCGACCGATTGCTACGCTGCTTTGCGCACTGTATCCACCAGATCGGGGCAATCCGCCCGCGGCCCGACGAGACATCGCAAGACGGCCTCGCAGTCGCCCAGCGGGAACCAGCGATCGGCGCTGATGTCGGCAGGCTGCACGGCGGACATCACGAAATGGGCTGTCGGCAAGAGCTTCGCCACTTCCGGTCCGTCGTGCGGGACGATCAGCAAATTGCAGTCGGCCACGCCGGTGAATTCGAGGCCGTGGCCGGTGACGAGGATCTCGATGTCGACCGCGCCCGGCTTGGGGTGGACGTTCCATTGCCGGTTGCGAATCCAGGCCGGCAAGAGCTTTTGATCGTCGGCCGTAAGATGCCCGACGCCGCGGACCATCACCGCGAGCTCTTCCGTCTGCCGCTTGGTCAACCCTCGCCCGCAGCGCGTCAGCCGGCAAGGCCGCAGAAGATACGACGTATTCTGGCCTTCGTTCCAGGTCGCCGGAGCGCTGGGCGTCTTGGGATGCCAAAGGTGATAGGTGCAAGTGCGGCCGAGAATCGATTCGACGCGCACGCCGGCCTGCCGCAGACGCAGACGCAAGTCGTCATCCTCGCAGCCCCAACCGACGAAGTTCTCGTCGTAGCCATTCACGAGTTCGTAGTCGGAGCGGTGGATACCGATGTTGCCGCCGTAGAGCTTCGGCTTCTCGCTGTGATTGATGAAGCTATAGAAGCACGATGCCGCGTGCATTTTCCAAAGCTTGAACCGCTCGCCCCAGGTCGCCTCGTTCACGAAGCTTCCGTCGGTCACGCGCTCGACTCCGATCCGCTCGCTGGCCGGCTGGTCGAGATGGACGCAGTAGCCCGCCCACGCAACGCCCTGTTGTCGCACTGCCAAATGCTGGACGACATGGTCGCGCGGGATCAGGCAATCGCCATCGAGAAAGAGGATGTACGGTGCTCGGCTCGCGGCCACGCCTTCGTTCCGGCAGCGGGCGAGTTGGAATCCGCCGTGCTTGTGCGTCGTGAAGGCGACGCGAAAGGGAGCCCGCCGGCCGAACTCGTTCACGAGCTCGAGTGTCTCGTCCGTCGAGCCGTCGTCGGTGACGATGACTTCCAGGCGGTCGCCGATTCCTTCTTGCGCCGCGATCGACGCGAGCACGCGCCGCAAATGGTTCGGCCGCTGAAAGGTGGAGACGAGGATCGCGACTTCAGGCACGCTCATGGCACAGCTCGGGAAAAAGGCTGGCAAATGGTACCGTGCCAGCACCATTCCACGAAGAGCAATTTGACGCCCAGGCGAGCGGGTGGCGTCAGCCACCTGTGCATGTCGGTCGCGCCCTGCCAGCACAGAGCCGTTTTCTCGCTGCGGACTTGCCAGCGAGCGTCCGGCTGTGCCATCTATGCCGGAGACTCCGCGCATTCCGTGTGCGAGGGTTGTGCCGGGCGTAGTCCCACCGGGCGAATTCGAACCCGGGTGCTGCCATTTCCTCCGATATTTCGAGGAGCCACCCACGGTAGGGAATGCGATTGGAACGGAGGAGAGTGAAATGGCAATGCACATGCGCGCCACCGGCGCGATTCTCGTCTGTTTTCTTGCTGCGACGGCGCTACTGGCCGCGCCGCCCGAACCGCTGCCGGCCGACGCCGCGCCGCCGGACGGCATGGAGGTCGTGACCGACGAAGCGGTCGGCTACGACGTCGAGTATGCCCCGCTCTGGACGTTCCGCGCCGGCGCGATGTTCCTCTCGCGAGGCCGCAATTCGCCCGCTGCGGCGGTCATTCCCACGGCGGGTCCAGGCGTGATCTCGAACACGACCGACTTCAACTACGGCAACGCGGCCGGAGTCGACGTCGGCGCGATTCGGAATTTCGCCAACGGCGACGGAATCGAGATGCGCTACTTCGGCGCGTTCAATATCGAAAGCCCCATCGTTCAGTACGGCGCGGTCGGCAACGTGCGAATCGGCTCGTTCTCGAACTTCGGCGCGACGAACCTCACCGGCGACGCCAACGCCTCGCTCCACAGCATTGAAGCGAACTACTTGCGCTACTATTCCGACCGCACGAGCTGGGTCATCGGCTTTCGCGCAATCGAGTATCAGGACGACGTCAACTACGACATCACCTTTCCGGCCTTTACCGCCAACTACAACTGGAACGAGAACAATCACCTCTACGGCGCGCAGCTCGGCGGCAACTTCAACCTCTGGAACCTCGACGGGCCCTTCCAACTCACCGGCAGCATGAAGGCCGGCATCTACGGAAATGTGGCCGAGAACGACTTCACGCTGCGGCCGTCGACCGGCGGCCAATTCGACGGCGGGGGCAAGGCCACGCGAGTCGCGTTCGTCGGCGACATCGGCGTCAACGCGGCCTACTTCGTCACGGCGAACCTTGCGATCCGCGGCGGATACCAGTTGCTCTGGCTCGACGGCGTTGCCACCGGCCCCGGCGCGATCGCCACCGCCACAGCGAATTCGTCGCAAGCCGGAATCAATTCGACGAACAACGTCTTCTTTCACGGCGCTACGGCCGGCGTCGAATACGTCTGGTAAGCCGAAGCCGTGCTCTCGAGCTAGATGGAACTCAAGGGACGAAGCAGAACTTCGCCTTAGGGATTCGGCCGTTCGGCGAGAATCGCCAGCGACCGCAAGCCGTTGCGTGCGAGCAGCACAACGCCCGGCCGGTCGCCTTGCGCAGCGAGCTGCTTGCGGACCGCCTCCGGCGACAAACCCGTCCCCCGCTGCTTGATCTCGAGCGTGCCGAATCCTCGCGCCCGCACAGCCGCCTTCAGTTTCTTCATGTCGAGCGGCAGGACTTCGAGCACTGCAAACGCGGCCAGATAGGGCGTGGCGAGCGGTTGGTCGCCGGTCAGGTAGGCGACACCGGGAATGGCCGCGCTCAACGCGTGCTGCGCCGCAAGTTGGCCGGTCAGGTCGGCGGCCAACACCGCGGCTTGCGGCTCGAAGAGATAACGGCCGACTTGCACCGCCGCGGGAATGGCGATGCCCGGCTGGCCGACGAGCGGTGACGCGGAATTGGGATCGTCGTCGAGCACGAGCGCTGAATGCTGACCGGCATGCTTCGCCAAACCACCGTGCCAAACGACCTGCTGTTGGCACTCGCGGCGATGGCCGATCCACATGCGTTCGCCGTCGCGCGTCCAATCGTCCGGCACGTCCGTCGCCGGCGCGAGCTTGATCGCGGCTTGCGGGCAAACCTTGAGCAACTGCCGCAGCACAGCGAGCGACGGTGTCGCATGGTCGAGTGACGTCGAGCGAGTGCCAGAAGCACGGCGGTCGGGATCGATATGCCAGGCGACCACAGCGGCCAGAGAATAGTCCTCGACGTTTCGCACGAGAACGCCACCTTGGGCGGAGTTGTGCATCGCAAGATTGGCAGTCGCTAGAATCGCAACGAGCGGGTCACAATCGATGCCCGTCGCTGGCCCGCGCTGCGCCAGCGCCATCAAGTCGCCGCCGATGCCGCAGCAGAGATCGGCCACCGCGCCGGCCGGAAAACGCGCCGCCTTCGCCGCGGCGATCGCCGCATCCGTCGCCTGCTCCAGCGACCGCCGCGTGAAGAACATTCGCTCCGCCGCCGGAAATTTGACCTTGGCCTTTCGCCGCAGTTCGACTTGCTCGACGACCAGCGCCGCCCGATCCACGCTGAGTTCCTTGCGGAGCGTTGCCGCCATCCTCACGGCATCTTTGCCGAGCGACTCGGTCTCCGCGACCTTTCGCAGCCACGGTTCGGCGTCGGCGCCGACGAGCCAGCGGTAGTCGTCTAGTTCGGCCGGCATAGTACGTCAGGTTTACGAAGTCGGCAGGATTGGGGTCACCATTCTATCCCGCAACGACTCTGGCGCGGCGACCGGTTGATCTGACCTTAGCTTCGTCCCATCCGCGTTATCTGCGTCCTCCGCGGTTCCCTTCTTCCCGCCCCACCGCTCAAGCCGATATCCGAAGAGGACGCATTCTCTTGGGAGCCGAGCTATGTTCGAACGCGGAACTCTCTTCAGCGCGATTGTGGCGACCGCCATCGGCGCGCCCTATTTGCTGCTCAATTCGAACTGGTTCAAGGAGGGTCAAGCTCCCAATGCGGCCGGCACGCATGAGGTTGCTCCGGTTGCACCAGGCGGACCTGCAAACGCAGCGCCCGCCTATCAAGCGACGCCGGTTTGGACGCGGAATCCTGCGCCGGTCGCAATGCCCAATTTGCCCGGCGCGGCGGGACCGAAGCTGGAAGGGCCGGGGCGAATTGCCTTCGAACAGATATTCCGTTTCGATCTGCCGCCGGCCTTCGTGACGCAGAACTGGTCGCGGGTCAGCGCTACGCTCGCCGAACTGGAGCTCGAAGGGCTGCGCGTGCCGCTCGTGACTGGCACGCAACTCGATGACATCAGCGGGTCACTGACGTATTACTACGACAAGAATCATCGCCTGCAGCGAATCGCCTTCCAAGGGACGAGCGGCGATTACCGCCGGCTCACGGCGTTCGTGCAGAAGTTCCATCACCTGGAGGCCGAACCGACGCTCGGGGCAGGGCTCTTTATGGCGAAATGGAACGGGACGCCGAAGAGCGTTCTTCGCATCCGCAACGCACCCGTCTTGCGGGCCGACATGCCGCTGTCGCGCTTCGAGATCGACATGGAGATCAACCGGCCGGACGACAATTACCAGCTGAGTCCCGAAATGGCCCAATCGCTGAACTTCGATCAGCACGCGGGACGGTGGTAATTGTAGAACAATTGTCCCAATTGTTCCCGCGTCAACGATGCGGTTAGAGACGCATTTCCGCGGCAATCATTTTTGCGCAGCTGGAAGCGCGGCGATCTTTGATCGCGAAACAGTTGAGGACAACTGTTTTACACTACTTTGGCTCCTCGGGCGGAACCGGCGCCGGCGGCGTGAGCGGCTCGAGCTTGTCCAGCCGCGATTGCAGCTCGGCGAGCACGCGCTCGAGCTTCTGCGAATCGTCGCGCAGGCGATTGGCCTCTTCGCGAATCAAAGCGATCTGCGTGCGGAGCTTGGTCACCTCGTCAACCGGCGCTTCCGGTGGAGCGACGACCGGCGGCTTCCCCCCGAGCCGCTCTTCGAGCTCGCGCAGGTCAACCGGCTTCTTCTCCATCGGTACGGCAGGAATCAACGACGAGGGCGAGAGGACTTTCGGCGGCTGCCCTGTCGCGGGCAAGAGCGGATCGTTTGGAACCGGGTTCGCCGGCTTCGGCACTGCCGGATCGCCAGGCGCGGCAGGGATCAATTCCGGATCGTTGGTGCCGGGCGGCAGGAGCGGCGAGTTGGGAGCAAGCGGCGGCGCGACGGGCGGCTTGTTCGTCGCTCCAGGCGGCATTGGAATCGGCGGCGGAAACTCGGTAATCTTCGGCTTCAAGACGAGCGGCGGTTCCGTGATCGCGCCGGGGGCAACGTTCTCCGTCATGCCGGCCGGAATCAGCGGCACTTGCAGCCGAAAGAGCTGGTCGCCCCGGTAATAGAGCAAGTTGATGACCTGGCCCCAGCGATAGTTCTTGACGATCGCCGCCAGATCGGCCGGATCGTTCACACGGCGATTGTCGATACCGACGACGACGGCGCCGCTTGCCAGGCCCGCGCGTGCGGCGGCCGAGTCCTTCTCGATCGTGCCGACGACCGCGCCCGAGCGGACATACACGGCATAGCCGAGCCGTGCGGCCTCGGGGATCGTCATCACGCGCACGCCCAACTGCGGCGGAGTGTTCGGGAAATTCGGCTCCTGGGGCAGTTGCGGTTGTCCGGCAGCCGGCGCGAGCCCTTGCACGCCGCCGGCGATCGCGCCGGGCCGCGGGCCGAGCGTCACCGTCGCCGAGTAGTTGCGTTCGCCGCGCTGGAAGATCACCTCGATGCGAGCGCCTTCCGGCTGGCCGCCGAGGGCATTCGAAAACTCTTCGAGATTTCGTACGCCTTGACCGCGGAGGGCGATGATCACATCGCCGGTCTTGAGGCCGGCCGTCGCCGCGGGGCCATTGGCGCGGACTGACAAGACTTCGACACCCCGCCCGCGCGTGTTGAGGTCGTCGCCGACGACGCCGAAGTATCCACCTTGCGCCGGCGCCGCGGTCGGTTGCGGCGGCGCGCCTTCGGTGCCTGGGATCGGAGCGACCGTCGCCGGCGGCGGATAATAGCGCTGTTGTTGCGGGCTGGCCGGTTGAATTCGCGGCAGCACCTCGTCGCGGAGGATGCGTTCCAAGCGATCGAGAACTTGCTGTGCCGACGCTTCGGCCGGCGGCATCGATGCCGCGCCGCACAGGCCAACCAATGCCGCCCCCAGAAGCCACGCGCGCATGAAAGACTCCTTCGCTCGACGGAACGATTCGTGAGGTGCCGCGCGCCCGCATTATATACGGAGGTTACGGCGATTGCTAATATGCCGCGGGCAGGTTGGAGATCGTCGCTGGATTCGCCAGAATTCAGTGGTCGAGCGGGTCTGAAATCTGGCGAATCCAGCGACGTGTGATTGATGCCTTCGCTCACCATCGCGCCGGTCACGATCGACGGGCTTTTGCCAGCTTTGAACCTTCTTTACGGCCATTTGCCGCCGGGAGAAGCCTTGGCTATGGCGGCCGGCGCGGTGCAGCAGATCGAGCGCGAGCCTGCTTTGCTCTCTGGCATTTTTACCGCTTTTCGCGAAGGCGACCTCGTCGGCGCGGTCTGGAGCCAGCGCCAACCTGGACGAATCGTAATGCTCACGGGCCCGGCAGCGACGAACTCTGCACCGGCAGCGACGCTTCCCTCACTCCTCGTCGCGGCCGAAGGATACGCCGCGACGTGCGACGCGGTGCTCGTGCAATGCCTACTCACCGACGCGGATGTGCTGCTTGAAGAAGGGCTGCTCGAACGCGATTACCAGCCCGTCGCCGAACTCGCCTACCTCGTCAGCCTGGCCGAACGCTTTCCGACTTCGCGGCCCGATTTGCCCTGCGAGTTCGAAACCTACCGTGAATCGCACTCCAATCGCGACCGGCTGGCGGCGCTCCTCGAAGCAACGTACATCCAAACGCTCGACTGTCCATCTCTCAATGGCGTGCGCGATTCGCGCGATGTGATCGACGGCTACCAGGCGGGCGGCCTCTTCTCGCCCGAGCGCTGGTTCTTCCTGCGGCAACAAGATCGCGACGTTGGTTGCCTGCTACTCACCGATTACCCCGACCACGACCAGTGGGAGCTCATCTATCTCGGGCTCGTGCCCGAAGTGCGCGGCCGCGGCTGGGGACTCGATATCACGCGCTATGCCCAATGGCTCGCGCGGCAAGCCGGTCGTTCACGGCTCGTACTCGCGGTCGACGAATCGAATGCGCCTGCCTTGCGGGCTTACGCCAGCGCCGGCTTCGTCGCCTGGAATCGCCGTCGCGTGCTCTGCAAACAACTCACGACGTGTTGAGACGGAGTGAAATAGCCGCGCTAACCATTTCGTCTTTTGATGGCGAATTGGACGCTGAGTGAAACGTTTGCCGCGATTCCAACGAGATCGTTAGATTGCTTTCCACAATCACCTGTATCTAAACCTCGCTCCTTCAAGCGGTTGCAAATTCACATTTCGATTCGGCGCGTCGCGGCACAAAGCAACCAAACAATTTATCCACCTTGCCGGACCTCGCGCCTTTTTTTTTCGGCTCGCCACCCGCCTTGGAAGGTGCCGCCTTTTCCGTGTGTTGCTGCCAATCGTGAAGTCTCAGTCAAGAAAATCTTCGCGGTTCGTTCGCCGTCCGTTTGACAGCGAAGCTAGCAACCGTACAATCGCGTCTTCGTTGCTTCGGGGGCTGCCGAAGAAAACGAGACGGACGTTCTCAGCCCATCCTTCGACTCTTCGCGGAACCATTCGGCAATTCCCTGGTAGCAGGGGCGGGCGTTTGCGGCGGTTCTTTGCTGCCAATGCGAACGCGGGAATAAATGTCGGGCATTGCACTGATCGCAGCCGGCATTTGACGGGCCATCGGCGTCGTGAGGAGATCGAGTCCAGGAGCACCGTGCGAGTCGCTTTGCGGGCGAAACGTGCGGCAGGTGGCGCCGGTCGCGGGACCGGACGGCCGATCTACACAAAGAGTGTGTGATTTCCAGCGGCGGAGCTGCGCGCTGGGGGAATGGACAAACTGTGAGGATACAGGAAAGGGAGATCGCGTCGGCGGTTTGCACGGCTTTGGCCGCGCGGATCGGACAAGATCGCTACGACCTCTGGTTTGGCGCCGGAACTCGGTTAAGCTGTCAGGACTCGCTGCTCGTGGTCGAGGCCCCTTCGGCCTTCCACTTGGAGCGACTTCGGCAGGGCTTTCGAGGCGATCTTGAAGCCGCCCGCATTGCCGCGGGGCCCGAAGTAAAGTCCGTCGAATACCGCGTGGCGCCCGCGCTCGGCGAATCCGCCCAAGCCAGCCACGCCGCGAATCAGCCTTCCAAATCTCCTCCGGACATAGTCGCCATGCCTGCTCGTGCTGCTGCGACCTTGCCGGAGAAAGAGAGCTCGCTCGGGACAGCCGGTTCCGCTTCGACCGAGCGGAAGCTGGCGCGGCTCGATCGCTATGTCGTCGGCGAAGGGAACAAGCTCGCGGCCACGAGCGCGCAAATGGTCGTCGATCGGCCGGGCGTGATGTCGCCGCTCTTTCTTCATGGTCCCACCGGGGTGGGCAAGTCGCATCTGCTGGAAGCGATCCTGCACGCGACGCGACGGCACGCGCCGCAGCGCCGCGCGCTCTTCCTCTCGGCCGAACAGTTCACGACCTTCTTCCTGCAAGCATTGCATGGAAAAGGCTTGCCGACCTTTCGCCAGAAGTACCGCGGCGTCGAACTGCTGATCGTCGACGACGTGCAGTTCTTCGCGAACAAGCAGGCGACGCTGGTTGAACTGCTGCACACAATCGACAACCTCCAGCGCGCCGGCAAGCAGCTCGTCCTCGCCGCCGACCGCCCGCCGGAAGAACTGACGTCGCTCGGCAAGGAGTTGATCGCGCGGCTCTCCGGTGGATTGAGCTGTGCCATCGCGACGCCGGAATACGAGACGCGGCTCGGCATCTTGCGCACGGCGATGACGGAGCAAAAGCTCGAGCTGCCCACCGCGCTGCTGGAGCAACTGGCCGAGCAGCTGCCGGGCGACGCGCGTCGGCTGCGCGGCGCGATCCACCGGTTGGCCGCTTTGGCGATGACGGGCGAGAAGGTAACTTACGTCAGCGCTCAGCCGGTGTTGGCCGATTTGTTGCGAAGCGGCACGCGACTCGTGCGTTTGCCGGACATCGAAAAGGCCGTTTGCGACGCCTTCGGCGTCGCGCCGGACGAGCTCCATTCGGCGAAGAAATCGAAGCAAGTCAGCCAGCCGCGCATGTTCGCCATGTGGCTCGCCCGCAAACTGACCCGCGCCGGCCTGACCGAGATCGGCAGCTTCTTCGGCCGCAAGAGCCACAGCACCGTCGTCGCCGCCCAAAAGCGCGTCGACCAATGGCGGACCCGCGGCGGCAACGTGCAGCTCGTCGATTGCTCGTGCGACGTCGACGAAGCGCTGCGGCGGCTGGAAGTGCGGCTACGAACGGGCTGAGACCATTTGTAGGATGAGCTGTTAGCCCGTCCACAAACCGGCGCTGATTCTATCGACGCTTACCAAGAAACGCGAACCGGGAAGCACTCGCTTCCCGGTTCGACTCGTTTTATCTATCCACGACCGCGACCTACTGGCCTTGCGGCAGCGGTCCGTTGTGCGGCCCACCGTAGCCGTAGACGTACGGCGTGTAGTTCGGCAGCGACAGGATCACCGGCGGCTGCGGCACGGCCGGCGTGGCCGGGAACAGGCCGCCCGACGGGGCGACGCGCGGCTCATCGCTCACGCCCGGCACCGGTAGGACCGGCGCGAGGTAAATATCGTCGTAAACGTAGCGGCGTTTCGCCTCGCCGACCGCCTTCTTGTAATCGAGCCAGGCCCGCGGGGTCGAACCGGCGGCGCGATAGGCCTTCCAGAGGTTGTCGAGCTCTTGCACGTAGGCTTCCCAGGCCGAACGACGATCGTCGTCGTCGGGCTGCCGCTCGAAGCGGTGGATTTCCGGCTGGGCCCAGTGATAGGGATGGGCGTGATTCTCGGTCAGCTCGCCGGGCGGGACCATCGTCACCATCGCCGCGGCTTGAAGCAGCGTATAAAAGGCCAATTGCATGTGCAGTCCTCACCGTTGGGCCGTTAAAACTTGGCGCATCTCGCGCCCTTAACGTCCAAGTCTAGCTTGAGAAATAAGGGCATCTAGGCTGAAAATGCCGCCACGCCGCGGAGTCGCGTGCCGGTCGTAACGATCGTATCGACCATCGCCGCGAACGACCCGTTCGCGTAAAATGACGATAGTCCCGTGGGATAGGCTTCCAGCCTGTCAGGAGTTTGCCGGGACACGAAAAGAAAGGCTGGAAGCCTATCCCACGAAGTTCCATGACCACCCTCACTCACTCGCCGATCGACGTTGCCGCGCTTCTGGCGCAGGCTGGGTCGCCGCGCGCGGGCGCGGTGGTGCTCTTTCTCGGCACGACGCGCGAATTCACCGGCGGCAAGCAAACCGTGCAGCTTGCTTACGAATGTTACCCGGAGATGGCTCGGCGCAAGTTGGAGGAGTTAGAAGCGGAAGCCCGCAACAAGTGGTCCCTCGAAACGTGCTCGATCGCGCATCGTCTCGGGGAAGTGCCGGCGGGCGAGGCGAGCGTGGCAATCGCCGTGAGCTCGGCCCATCGCGGCGATGCCTTCGCGGCGGGCCAGTGGCTGATCGATACGCTCAAGCAACTCGTGCCGATCTGGAAGGAAGAGCATTGGGCCGACGGCTCGCGCGAATGGGTCCACCCCGGCCTGGACGCTGAGAGCGTAGCGACAACGGAGGGCTCGCCATGACCGCCGCTCCGCTCGTCGATCGCTTCGGCCGCGTGCACACGAACCTGCGCGTGAGCGTGACCGATCGCTGCAACATCCGCTGCTTCTACTGCATGCCCAACGAGGAGGTGCAGTTCCTCCCGCGGGCCGCGATTCTCCGCTTCGAGGAAATCGTCGGCTTCGTGCGGGCCCTCATTCCGGCCGGCGTTCGCAAAGTGCGCCTCACCGGTGGCGAGCCGCTCGTGCGTTCCGACCTGCCGACGCTCGTCGCTCAACTCCACGACCTCGACGGTCTGGAAGACCTCGCGCTCACGACGAACGGCATCCTGCTCGCCGACCAGGCGGAGCGGCTCCGCACGGCTGGGCTGAAGCGGATCAACATCAGCCTCGACAGCCTGCAGGAAGAAGTCTTTCAGAAGATTTCGCGGCGATCTGGCCTGCACAAGGTGTTGGAAGGGATCGCCGCGGCGCAGGAAGCCGGCTTCGAGCGGATTCGCCTGAATGCCGTGGCGATTCGCGACCTGACCGAAGAAGACATCGTGCCGCTCGTGCGGTTCGCCGCGGAGCGCGGGATGGAGATGCGGTTTATCGAGTTCATGCCGCTCGACGCCGAAGGCCGATGGGACGAATCGAAGGTCCTGTCGGGCGATGAGATCCGTCGCATCATCACCGAAGAGATCGGGCCGCTCGCGCCCCTTTCCCGCGGCGATCCCTCGCAGCCGGCAATCGACTATCGGCTCCTCGGCGGCGGCGTGGTCGGATTCATCAACCCGGTGACGCATCCCTTCTGCGGCGACTGCAACCGCTTGCGTCTCACGGCCGAAGGGCAGGTGCGGAATTGCCTCTTCTCGACCGAAGAGTGGGACGCCCGATCGCTGCTTCGCGCTGGCTCGACCGACGCGGAGATCGTCGCGCTTGTTCGCAATTGCCTCGCCGCGAAGAAAGCCGGGCACGGCGTCGATGGCGATGGCTTCGCGCCGAGCGCGCGAGCGATGTATCAAATCGGAGGGTAGACTCCTTTAAGCCTGAAGCGCAAGCGAAGGTTGCGGGCCGGACGACCTTCGCTTGCGCTTCAGGCTTAATTTGAATTGACCCATGCCCCGCATCTACCTCGACAATGCCGCCACGAGTTGGCCGAAGCCGGAAGAGGTCTATCGCGCGGTCGACGATTACCAGCGTCGCCTCGGCGCGCCTTATGGCCGCGGCGTGCATCGCGATGCGATCGAGGTCGCGCGACTCGTGAACGATTGCCGGCGCGAGGTCGCCGCGCTGCTCAACGCCGAGTCGCCGGAGCGCATTATCTTCACGAACAGTGGCACTGACTCGCTGAACCTCGCGATTCTCGGACTGCTGCGGCCGGGCGATCATGTGATCACCTCGGCGGCCGAGCACAATTCGGTGTTGCGCCCGCTCGAGTTCTTGGCCCGCACGCGAAATGTTGCAGTGACTTATGTCGCCGTCGATGGCGAAGGGCGGATCGACCCTGAGGAGATCCATCTCCACCTCAAGCCGAACACGAAGCTCGTCGCGCTCACGCATGCGTCGAATGTGACCGGCACGCTGCAACCGATCGGCGAGATTGCCCGGCTCTGCAAATCGCATGGGATCTTCTCTCTCATTGACGCCGCCCAGACGCTGGGGCACGAGCCGCTGGACCTCCGCAAATTGCCGGCCGATCTCGTCGCCGCGCCGGGGCACAAAGGCCTGCTCGGCCCGCTGGGCACCGGCGCGCTTTACATCCGCCCTGGCGTCGAGAAGGAGTTGCATCCGCTGCGATTCGGCGGCACTGGAACGCAAAGCCAAAGCGACCGCCAGCCGGAAGAACTGCCGGAAAAGTACGAGAGCGGCAACCTAAACGTGCCGGGCCTCGTGGGGCTGCGCGAGGGGGTGCGCTGGATTCAGTCGCAGGGCGTTGAGGAAATTGCTGCGCGATTGCGTTCCCTCACAACGCGATTGATCGCCGGCATCGACTCCATTGCAAAGCTCAAGCGCTACGGCCCTCGCGCCGGCGATCGCCAGGCGCCGGTCGTCAGCTTCACGGTCGAGGGCTTCGACCCGCAAGAGTTCGCGGCGATTCTCGACTCGCAATTCGGCATTCAAGTCCGGCCCGGATTGCACTGCGCCCCGCGGATGCACAAAGAATTAGGCACCGCGACTTCCGGTGGCACAATTCGTTTCAGCCCGGGGCCGTTTACGACGGAGGAGGAGATTGACGCGGCGATCGCGGCGTTGCGGGAAATTGCCGGCTAACGCGCCGCTCGCGATCACGCCGCCTTCGGCACGTCCATTCGCATGAACCAACGCAGCCACGGAAACAACTGCCGGCGGTACCAGGGTTCGGTGGGCGCTGGAAGTGGGCGGGCTGGGACGCCGCGACGGCGGAAGGCGAAGTACCAGAATTGTTTTTCGCCGAAGAGCTCGTAGGGCGGTTTCGCCGCGAATTGGCGATTGAAGTCGCCGTGCTGGGCCCAAGAGTCGAGAATCTGCGACGTCGTCTTCAGCGTCAGCGTCTGGAAGCAATCGATCACCGGGCGGTCGATCTCAAACCCGGCCGCGACAAACCGCTCTTCCCACCAGGCCCGCGGGCGGAGAGTGCAGTGGAAGCGATTGTTCTGCGACGAGGGGCGCAGCGAGATCGTGAGAAAGATGTAACGATCGGTCACGCGGCAGAGGTCGGCGATCGTTTCGTCGACGACTTCCGGCGGCACATGCTCGAAGACCTCGGTCGAGTAGAGCAGGTCGAACTGCCGGTCGGCGAACTGCGTCGAGTCGCCAACGTAGAACCACGGGTCCGACAGATATTTGTCGTACGCTGCTTGCGAGTACTCGAGCCCAAACCAGGGCTGACCGGCAGCCCGCATCTTCTTCACGGCGAAGCCATTGCCGCAACCGAAATCGAGCACGCTCCGCGCGTCGCTATAGGCCGCGATCGCCTTGTCGCCGTGAAACGTGTCTTGGCCGAAGTCCTCGAACGGGCAGGCCTCGTGATATTCCTGATAGAGCGTGCGGTAATCGGTCATGACGATTGGGCCCCAAAAAATTGTAGGGTGGGTCGAGTAACACGAGCCCCACCATCCACGAGCGAGCAGTACTACTCGCTTCAAGCGGCACGGCGCGAAGTGGTTCTGAATCGCTCGGCCAGCACCGGGTCGAGTGCAAAGCGACCGCTGGCGACGAACGGAGCGAGGATCTCGCGCAGCCAGGCTTCTTCGCGGGCGACGTCGTGGTTCTTGGGCACAATCTGCTGCGAGCTGTAATAGTGCGACGGCCCCTCGAAAAACGAGAAGCCGGTCAGAAAGACCTGTCCGCACTGCGCCAGCAAGTGTTGGACGGCCAACAAAATCGCCGCCGCGCCAGTCGTCGGATATTTACCGAGCGGGACGATGTAGCGAGCAAAGTCCTCGACGGGCGGCGCATAAATCGTCGTGCGATTCAGCGACAGAAGTGCGGCCGTGATGCCTTCGCCGTGGCGCAGGTGAATGCCTTGGTCGAGGTGCTTCTGCAAATTGGCCGGAACGGAAGCCACGAGGTGCTTCGCGTCGGCGCTCGCCGGATTGTCGAGAGCGACGTCGGTATGAAAGGTGGAGAGATAGATCGTGGTCCGAGTCCCGACCTGCCGCTCGAAGCCGGCCGTGCGGCAATTATTCATCCGCAGCACGTGGTCGCAGCCGTCGATCCGCCGGCCTTGGTCGAGATCGGCTAAGTAACCGGCATTACCGACGATGGCGACCGACTTGCCGCGCCAATCTTCGGCATGAATCAAGTCGGCCCACGTGCGGATGGCGAGCCCGCGCTGCCGCAGCGACCACCAAAACGCACGGAGAGTGGAGACGAAGTCCATCATCGTGACCGTATTCAGTTGCTTGTAGCGTGGACTTCAGTCCACGGATGGAGGACGTCTATTCTCCGTGGGCGGGCGACATGCCTGACTCCTTGCGCCGCAAATGCAGCGCGATCTCGCGGTGCACGTAGTGGCGGCGTTCGGCGACGATCTCGAAGTGCTCGTTGACGAACCGGAAGAAGTAGTCCTGGTCCTCGATGCCCGGGTGCCCTTCGCCATGGCTGGCGAAGTCGGTGCCGAGGCAAACGCGCGCGCCCGGTTTGGCGTAGTCGCGAATGTTATTGAGGATCAGCCGCCAGTCGTACGTGTGGTCGAGCACGTTCCAGCAGTTCACGAAGTCGCATTGACCCGCGAGCGTCGGCACCATCTTCTCGGCTGGCTGGCTGAAGAGGGTGTCGGGTCGCTTGGCCGACCAATATTCGTGCATCTTGTCGATTTGGCGGTATTGATCGAGGAGTGGATCGAGGAAGATCTTGCGCGGCGCGCCGGTGAACCAATCGAGGACCGGGCGTGACCCGCAGCCGACGTCAATGAGCGTCTGGCCGGCGCTGAAGTGCTGCTGCGTATAGCCGAGGAAGCGGCCGAAGATCTCATCCCATTGACCGCGGAACGCCCGCTCGTCCCAGCGGTAGTTGTGCTTCTGGTGGAAGCGCAACTCAAACGGCTGGTGCACCGAGTCCCACTCGTTCTTTCGCTGCTCGGGCGTCGTGATTCCGTCACTAAATAGGTTCCGAAACCACCGCCCAATTTTCTGAAACACCTTCATCCCTGAAGTCCCCCAAGTCAGTGCATCCTTGCGATTTCCGGCCGAAGTGGGGGCATGTTATCGCAAAATGGCAACGCGGGACAAGAGAGAAATCACGAACAAGGAAGCATAGGCAATTTGGGTAACTTCTGGAGCGGCGCATGCTAGCGGAACGTTATTGCATTCAACGGTCGACTCGTTAAAATCACCGCACTTTTCTCAGTCGACCACAGTTACTCATTCATTTTTTTCGACGCAATTTTCGCATCCATCGTGCTTTGCAAGGAAGCGATCTGGAGCAAGGAGCGCACTGCGTTTGGCATGACTTTTTTGTCCAGAGCGCTCTGGACCGCTTACTCACCTTGGAGATGCTTCGCATGTCATTGGCCCACCTTCAGAACCGACGTTTCAAAAGCCGTAAATCACGTCTCGCCCTGCAACCGTTGGAAGAGCGCGCCGTGCTCGCCACCAACGTCATCGACTTGAACAACGCCACGGCCGCGCCAAAGTTTATCGACATCGTCGACGGCGATGGCGATAACGTCCGCGTGCAATTAGCAGGCACCGGCGGCACGGCGACGATCACCGACGACGGCGCCGGCAACATCACCGATGTGGCCATCACCAACCCGAGCACCAACTTCATCATTACCTTCGTCAATCAGGGCGGTGGCGACGGCAATGTGAGCATGGGCTCGATCACCGCGAACAAGGCGATCAAGAGCATCTTGACCGTCAAGGCTGCCGCGGCCGATGTTTTCACGATGAACGGCTTCGTCGGCGTCGGCATCAGCACGACGATCAACGTCGGCACGATCCTGCCGAACGCAAACGGCGTCGCGCTGAGCCTGACGAACGGCTTGCAAGCCAAGCAGTCGATCAACGTCAATGGTGCCGTCGATGGCGACGTGATCCTGAGCAGCTTCGGGGGCTCGATCAACATCGCGGGTGCTGTGCTCGACGGCGGCGACGGCTCGGTCTGGAACATCAACGGCGATTACAAGAACACCGCCATGCTCACGGTCGGTAGCGGCTTCTTGGCCGATCTCAACGTGAAGGGCCTGACTTCGGGCGCGATGAATGTCAGCGGTCAGGTCGCCGGAGCCGTGACCTTCCTGAAAGACGTTCAAGCCCGCGCCCGCCTCGTGGCGTCGGAATGGTTCGACGTCAACGCCAACGCCGCGTTCGGCGGAGCGATTTCCGCTGGCTTCGCAACCGGTACGCTCGACTTGTTCGTCAAGACGAATCTGCTGGGATCGGCCCAAATCAACTCGGCCGGCGGGGTCACTCTCGAAGTGGACGGCAACGTGCTGGCCGCGGCCTTGATCAACGCCAATCAAAGCGTTTCGGCCGATATCGGCGGCAACTTCTCGGGCCGCGTTAACAGCGGCTCCAATGTTACCTTGAACGTCAATGGCAACGTGATCGGCGCTCGTGTGAACAGCGACGTCATCATCGAGCTCGATGTGAATGGCAGCGTCCTGGCGAAGTCTAACTTCCTCGCCGACGCCGGGATCTCGGCCGACATCCAAGGTGCGATTGCGGACAGCACTTTCACGACGGAGAGCAGCATCACGCTCGACGTCGGTGGCGCCGTCGCGAAATCCAACTTCTTTGCCAACGAAGCCCTCAGCGCTGAGATCGGCGGCACGGTCACGAACTCGACCTTGAGCGGCTCCGAGACGGAATCAACAATCACCATTCACGGCGGCCTCGTGAACTCGAAGGTCAACAGCGGCTCCGAGAACCTCACCATGTCGGTCGACGGCTCCATCGTCAATTCGCGCGTCACCTCCTCCGAGTCGAACTTGGAGCTCACCGTCGGCGGCAACATCACGGCTTCGCGCTTCGTCGCCGGAGAGGCGATGACGCTCGACATCGGCGGCACGGTAACCACCAGCCACTTTGATGCCGGCAATCTGATCGATGCCGAAGTCGACGGCAGCATCGTCGACACCGTCATGGTCGCCGTGAATTTTGACACAGAGATCGAAGGGTCGATCTTCCTCGATCTCGGCCTCGACCTGGTCAAGTCGCACCTGACGTCGGACGAGCTCTTCCTGACGATCGGCCGTCACGTCACCGATTCGGTGCTGGTCGCGACCTTCGCCGATCTTTCGGCCGACATTGGCGGTAATCTGACCAACTCGACCTTGACCGCTTCCGAAGTCGACGTGACGCTCACCGTGGGGGGCAACGTCGTCACCACGGAAGTCGATGCCAGCGGGGCGCTGTTCGCCGAGATCACCGGCAACGTCGTCAGCTCGAAGCTCGTCTCCGACGAAGGGGATACCGGGCTGAGCGTGGACATTGGCGGCGACGTCGTCGACTCGCAACTCATCCTCGATGACACCGGCGGCGGCGCGACGTTCACGGCGAACATCGACGGCAACGTCCTCGGCAACTCGGTGCTCGAATCGACCGGCGGCGACATGCTCGTTGTGATCGGCAAGTCGCTCACCGACAGCACGGTGAATGGCGTTACCAACGTCAATGTGCAAGTTGGCGGCAACATTGTCCGTTCGGCCATTACGGCCGGCGGCACTGCCAATCTGTCCGTCGTGGGCAACATCGCCGATTCGGATGTATCCGCGAACAACGAGAATATTGAGGTGGAAATGGCCGGCAGTATCACCAATTCCCAGTTCTCCGCCCTCACGGAAGTGTCGGTCTCGGTCGGCGGCAGCGTCACCAAGGGCAACTTCCAGTCGGCGAGCGATGCCGTCCGTATTTTTGTGACGGGGGGCTCCTTCACCAGCGGCAGCGTTCAAGCCGCCACGACGGCGCTCATCAAAACGCCGCTCGATTTCGGAGCGTCGGTCGACGCCGCCGGTCTCGATTTGCAAGTCGGCCGCGACGTGCTCGCTACGTCGATCATTCAAACGCTCAATTCGGAAGACGACGACGGCGACAGCATCACCTTCCAGGTCGGCCGCGACTTCCTCGGCCAACTGTCGGTCGCCGGCAGCTTCTTCACCGGCACCGGCGGGTCGCAGACGCTCGTCGGCCGCGACGTCGGAGCGGCCGCTGTGCTCAACATCAACTCGATCGACGAGACGCAGTCGGCGACCGAGTTCCTCTTCAACGGCGCGTTCAAGGGCGAGCTCAACCTCTGGGGCGACCTGGATGTGGAGCTGCATGTGATCAAGGATCTGGCCCTGGCGTCGATCCAAGGCCAGGTGCTGTCGAACGTCACCGTCGGCGGCAAGGTTGTGCAGTTCAGCTCCGGCAGCCTGTTCGATCAGACCAGCGCCACGACCGGCGACTTCCTCGACGGCACTGGCGCGACGACGGCGACCCTCACCGCCGGCAGCATTGGCGAGGTCGACCCGCGGCTGATCGTGTAAGAGTGAGCGGCAGTAGATTGCGATCTAAGACCAACCGGTGTCGTCCCACGGGGACGACGCCGGTTTTGCGTTAAACCTAGCCGCAGACGTTTACGGCGCGGAAAACGATTCTCCGCGTCGCAAGCGACCGCGGCTAGAAAACGAGCGCAAACACTCACTTCGCAAACGCCTCGCGCAGCTGATCGAGGTGCTTCTTGCATTCTTCGCGAACATCGCCGGCTTCTTCATATTCGAGCACGACGTAGCCGCGGTAATTGGCGTCGCGGAGAATCTTAGCGATCTTGCCGTAATCGCTCGGCACCTTCTTCTTGTCGGTCCCGGAGGTGACGACCTTCACCTGCACGTTCATGGCGTATTGGGCGACGGCCGCCATTTCGGCGTAGACGTCGTCCGAGTGGAAGTTGCCGGTGTCGAGATTCACGGCGAGCCAGGGACTCTTTACGTCTTTCACGAGCTTGAGCAAGCCCTCGGCGGTTGCCGTCGGGCCGCCGTGATTCTCGAGCGCGAGGTAAATGCCTTGCTTGCCGGCGTAGTCGCAGCACTCTTCCATGCCGGCGACCATCCGCTTGTGGGCGTCATCGGGATTGTCGCCTTGCGCCACGTGCCCGGCGAAGATGCGGATGACCGGCGCGGTGAGGATCGCCGCGTTGTCGATCCACTTCTTCGTTTGCGCGATCTGCTTGTCGTAGGCCGGGCCGGGGGCGACGCCGAAATCGTTGCCGATCGCCGTGCCGGAGACCTCGAGGCCCAAACGGAAGGCTTGCGTCCGCAGCCCGCGCAGGTATTCCGGCGTCGTGTCGGCCGGGAAGTAATATGACGTCAGCTCCGTGCCCTCGAGGCCGAACTTGGCACAGTCGTCGATGAAATCGGCCATCGTGAGCTTCTGGTTCTTGCCTTGCAGCAAATCGCGGTAGCTATAGGCCGCGAGGCTGAACTTGAATTTCGGCCCGCTGTGACGGGTGACGGGCTCAGCAGCCGGCAAGAGCTTCGTACCGGCGAGCGCGGCGACGGCCAGCGACGTTTGGAGGATTTGACGTCGCGACGGCAACCAGTTCGATTCTTGCATGGGAGTCATCTCGCAGGCGGGAGTAGAAGGGGAATGGCCCTTCGATCTTATCGACTACAAGAAGAAATGCCACAAGAAACCGACCGACGAAGGTCTCACTGGTCGGGCTAACAGCCCAACCTACGAGGCATGTGCGACCGGGGTCGGCTCGTCGCACGGCCCCGAATACATGCAGCGCCATTCCTCGGCCGTCACGAAAGACAGGCCGGCGGCCATCATCAGTAGGGAGAAGGGAACGAGGCCGGTGAGCAATGCCAACAGCGTCCAGTGCAGAATCGAAAGCAGCAGGACGAGCGGGCGGAAGGTCGTGTTCCAAAGCAGCAGCGCGATCAGGAGTTCGCCGAAAACGATCGCGTGCGTCCAGGCGTTGACCAGGTATATCGAGTTTCGCAGCCAGGTGAAATCGATGAGCGGCGTCTCGCCTCGCGCCGCCAGACTCCAAACCGCTTCGCCCGTCCACCAGGTGTGGAACTCCGAAGTGCCGGTGCTCAATTGCCCGAGCGCCATCGCGATGTAGAGGGCCGTAAGATGGACCTGCAGCAGCCGTAGCCCTAGCGTCGTTCGCCACGAATTGGCCGCCGGTGTCGCGCTATCGCGCCCCGCACGCTCGAGCCACCGATCGAGGGAGAAATAGGCCCCGCAGGGGGTGATTGCGAGGTAGAGCGTCACGAAGGTCAACACCGGTTCAAACTCGCTCGTGACCAGCGGGTTGCGGTGGAAGTACATGAGGAGCACCACGAGCGTCGCCCAACTGCTGATCGTCGTCCAAGCGCCGAGGGTGAAAGCGAGCGCGACGAGCAGCGACACGACGTGCACGATCCAAACCAGCGAAACTTCCTTTGCATGGTTGAAGATGCTGAAGTGGAAGCTCTGTTCCGCGCCGGTGTTTTCGCGCAGCGCGCCGGCGACGGCGTCGGGTGGCATCAGGCCGCTGGGACCGAGCCAACGCTCGAGATCGAGCGTGTAGGAACCGAGGCAGTACAAGCAGGCGATGCCAACGACGATTCGCAGCACGCTTGCCGGCAGGGGGTCGCTCGGCGTGAACCAGAAGCGATTCCAGCCGTCGCCAATCTGCTCAGGCAATCCAGCGAAATAACCACCCAGCGATCGCATGGCGTTCATGGCTGGCCTCCCGTCGCGGGCAATCCGGACGCCGGCGTAGTCATTGGCTTCGTCGTTCCGGAGGCGGGCGCCGATTGGTTGCTCGCGTCGCGCTTGGAATAGAGAACTTCGTCGCCGTCGAACCAAACGTTCGCTTCGTAGACGGTCGAGAAATAACTCGCGTCGTTCGGGTCGGCCGCTTGCCGCTGTTGGCTCGAATCCATCGCCTGCGTCGCGCGCCTGCGCACTCGAACTATGGCCCGCTGCCAGCCTTGCTCGCGAAGGACGCCGCCGCCGACCCCCTTCAGAATCTGACTGATAAAGCCGGCCGCCCCATCATCGGTGCCCAGCAAGCCAACCCGCCGGGAAAGAGACTGGTATCGCCGGAGCGCCAGCGAACCGCGAAGGCCGCGGTCGATTCGCACCGGTTCGCCTTGCGGCTGAAAGGTCTCGGTGGCTTGCTGCACTTCGAAATAATCGTCGTAGTCGGGAAAGCCGTCCGTCAGCTGGTATTGGGCGTAGGCCATGTCGACTTTCCAGCACAGTGGGATCCGAAGCTTGGAATTCACGTGACTTGAAGTCGCGG